>Ga0208766_1000262_pt1 | contig 28634 bp, 25 predicted proteins | sample ETN01SmetaG_3_FD_185792 | JGI IMG/M metagenome (GOLD analysis project Ga0208766, IMG submission 185792) | Marine microbial and viral communities from oxygen minimum zone, Eastern Pacific Ocean - ETNP2014F12-01SV263 (SPAdes) (version 2) | ecosystem: Environmental > Aquatic > Marine > Oceanic ... | reverse complement strand
TTTTTTTACATCTAATATCATCAAATTTCACCCTCTTTTAATTTCTTTCCACCACCTATCAGGCAATCTATCATTACAAGCATCTAGATAATCTTGATGGGTGCAAGATAATAACGTTGATCTTTCCATTTTATTATTTAAGTAATCTTCATTTGTTATTTCTATCCACCATCTTTTACTTTTTTCACTTTGATAAAAAACTAACTCTCTGTCCGATAAAGTCACAGTATATCTGCCATATCCTTGACTCGTTAAAACAGGATATTCGTCAAACCTACAATTAAATCCTTCGATAAAATACCATAAAATTTGAGCAATTAATTTGTCAAAAAGTGTTGTAGGAAATAATTCAAAAATTCCAAATGATGTTAAACGATCACTCAATCCTGCGTATCTAGCTAGAGAACATATTGTTCTACTATCAATTCCATTTGGATTACCTGAACTATTTTGAGCAGCTTCCCAGGAAAGTACTTTCATATCAAATCCAGTAATATCTGCATCTCTAAGATGTGGTTCGGCAATTGAAACTTTATCTAATAATACACCGAGTCTAATGGAATCAAAATGAAGCTTTTCAATTAAATCCAATTCTTCTTGAGCAATTAGGAAGCTTTGGTAACCTAAATTTGTGTAATTATTCAAATAATTGGGTTGCTTCATAATTATTTTACTCATGTAAGATCTCCCTGAAACAAGTTCTTCTTCTTGAGAAAAGTCAAACTGATTATCTACTGAAACGATATTAACTAGTTGATTATTTATTTTGTAGGACTCATACAATGGATAAATAATGTCGTGGCTGCCTCCAATTATTACAGTTACAATATTTAGTTGTCTTAAGTGAATTGATATTTCTTTTATAGCAAAATATGTATCCTCTGGCTCTGCACCATTAGGCAAGTTGCCCAAGTCAGAAATTTGAAAATCCCAATTCCCTGGAAATAATCTGTAAAATGCTTTTCTAAAATTTTCTAAACTGTATTTCTCTGTTGGAAAAAATGAATTTCTTATTTCTTCCATTCCAATGATTGCAATTTTTGTTCCTTCTATTTCTGGTAAACCAGACTTTTCAGTGTGAATTTTTATGTTTTTACCAATTATTTGTCTTGGCAAAAAAGATAGTGATGACAAAACTTCTTCAGAGACAGGTATTAAGGAGTCTAAACTCATTTTTTCTTGCTATCTAAATATTCAATTGCTTTCTCTAAAGTAATTTTTTTTGGGTCAACATCTTTTCCTAACTGAATTTTTTTTGATCCTTTAATTATTAATGTTCTTCCCCATCTTCCTTTTTCAACTCGAATACCTTCATTGGACCATTCAGCAATTAATTTTTCTTTTTCTTTTTGAATTTTTTCTTCTATTAATTCTACGATATTTTCTTCAGTTAAGTTATCAAAATCATATTTCCTATTAACATTTATAAATTTTCCATTCCATTTAATAAATGGTCCAAACCTTCCAGATCCTTTGGTTACAGGAAAGTCTTTATATGTTGTGATAGGTTCATCCGCTTTCTTTTTCTCTTCAATTAATTCAATTGCTCTTTCCAAATTAATTCCCATAGGATCATCTGTCTTTTGAATAGAAACAAACATACCGTTATTCTTAACATAAGGACCAAACTTTCCATTGTTAATAACAACCTCATCTCCATTATAGTTTCCTAAATTTTTGGGAAGCTTGAACAGTTCTAAAGCTTGATCTAATGAAATTTTTTCTAGCTGAAGACCAGGGGTAAAACCTGCAAAAATAGGTTTGTCATCATCTTCAATGTTTCCTATTTGAACAACAGGTCCAAAACGCGCTAATCTAACCTTTACATCTCTTCCCGATTTTGGATCTTTTCCTAAAATCCTTTCACCCGATTCTCTCTCTGCATTTTCTTTGACATCATCAACATTTTTATGAAAATGCTCATAAAAATCTTTTATGATTTTTGTCCAATCTTGATTTCCTTCAGAAATTTGATCAAAACTTTGCTCAAGTCCAGCTGTAAATCCATAATCTAGTATATTTTTAAAGTTTGCAACAAGAAAATCATTAACGATTATACCGATGTCTGTTGGAATCAATTTCCCTTTTTCACTTCCGGTTTTTTCTGTTAAAGTTTGTTCCTTTATTTCATTATCCTCTAATCTAATTTGAATATATTCTCTCGTTTTCCCTTCAGAAATTCCTTTTTTGACATATCCCCTATTTTGAATTGTCGAAATTGTTGGGGCATATGTTGAAGGTCTTCCTATACCAAGCTCTTCTAGCTTTCTAACAAGTGAAGCCTCTGAGTATCGATATGGAGGATTACTAAATTTTTGATTAACGATCATTTCTTTAAGGAAAAGCTCATCACCTTTTTTTAAATCAGGAAGAATTCCTTCAAATTTTGATGAATCAGAATCATCAATGTAAACCTTTAAAAACCCTTCAAATTGAAGAATCTCACCAATTGCAATGAAAAATTCATCTGATTTATTTAGTTTAATCTTAATTTGAGTTTTCTCTATTTTAGCATCACTCATCTGCGAGGCAATGGTTCTCTTCCATATTAGTTGATAAAGTCTTAACTGGTCATAGTCAAGTTGAATTTTATCATTTGCAGGATTTGTTGGTCTAATAGCTTCATGAGCTTGTTGAGCTGAGCTATTTTTATTTTTGTAATTACGCGACAAATGGTATGATGCGCCATATCGATTTTCAATTTCAATTTTAAGATCTTTTTTAAAATCATCTGAAAGCCTAACACTATCAGTTCTCATATATGTTATCAAACCAGCTTCATAAAGTTTTTGAGCCACATTCATTGTCTTACCAACAGAAAATGAAAGCTTACTGGAAGCTTCTTGTTGCATAGTTGAAGTTGTAAAAGGCGCAGGAGGTTTTCTCAATAATGGTTTTTTCTCTATACTTTCAACATAATATTTTGAACTAACATTTTTTTCCAGAAAAGAGCTGGCATCAAGTTTTGAAGAGAAAACAGAAACTCCCTGCGTGTCAATTTTTTGATCTTTATCAGTTTTAAATAAAGCTGTTGTTTTATAACTTTCTTCAGGTATAAATAAGTTAATTTCTCTTTCCTTTTCTACAATCAATCTAACTGAAACAGATTGGACTCTACCAGCTGATAACCCCCCTTTAATTTTACGCCAAAGAACTGGTGACAATTCATAACCAACTAACCTGTCCAAAACTCTTCTTGCTTGTTGAGCATTAACTATATTTTCATTAATCTCTCTTGGATTTTCTATTGCAGTTAAAATAGCATTTTGTGTAATTTCATTGAAAACTATTCTTTTTGTAATTTTATTTTTTAAATCAAGATTATTAGCCAAATGCCATGCAATAGCCTCACCTTCTCTATCTTCATCACTTGCTAACCAAACTACATCTGTTTGTTTAGCCATTTTTTTTAACTCAGTGACAACCTTCTTTTTTTCAGATGAAACAATGTATTTAGGCTTAAAGTCGCCCTCGACATTTACTCCAAGCTCATTTGATGGCAAGTCAGCAATGTGTCCATAACAAGAGACTACCTTAAAATCTTTACCTAAGAATTTCTCTATTGTTTTTGCTTTAGCAGGAGACTCAACTATGACTAGATTTTTTTCCATTAATTAAAATATTATGATCGCAAAAGTATGTAGTTTTTTTCAGAGTTAATATTTTTATATTTCAGATATTAAGCTTTTAACGTATTTTTTTTATTTTTACACCCGATTGAAAATTACGCATCTTCATTATGTTAATAGAACAAATTTTAACTAGGTGTTTATCTCAAATGTCTTATTACATTGAGAGTAATGGAGAAGCAATAATAATTGATCCATTAAGAGAAATTGAACCATATGTCAGTAGAGCTAAAAAAACTAATGCCAAAATTAAATACATTTTTGAAACTCATTTTCACGCTGATTTTATAAGTGGACATCTACCCTTATCAGAGCATACCGGTGCACCAATAGTTTTTGGCCCACTGGCAAATCCAAAATTTGATTGCCTGATTTTAAATGATTCTGAAGAACTAAATATTGGAAATCTTAAAATTGTTGCACTACACACACCAGGGCATACAATGGAAAGCACTTGTTATTTATTAAAGGATGAAAACGGAAAAAATAATTCATTATTTACAGGAGACACTCTTTTTATTGGTGATGTTGGAAGACCAGATCTTGCTCAAAAGTCTAAAAATGGATTTAGTAAAAAATATTTTGCAAAACTTTTATATAAAAGTCTGAGAGATAAAATTTTCCCTTTAGAAGATAATGTGATTATATATCCTTCTCATGGTTTTGGTTCAGCCTGCGGAAAAAAAATTAGCAAAAAGACAATGGCTTTACTAGGTGATGAGAAAAAAACAAATTATGCTTTGAATCCTGACATTTCAGAAAATGAATTTGTTAATGAACTATTTACAGGATTAGAAAAACCTCCAAAATACTTTCCTTCTAATATTAAAATGAATATAGAAGGTTGTCAAAAGACCTCAAAGGTCATAGCTAATGGATTAAAACCTTTAAGCGTTGATGAATTTGAAAATCTTTCCAAAAGTAAAGATGTAATTATATTAGATGTTAGAGATAAAAATGATTTTGCATCAGGTCATATTCCAAATTCATTATTTATTGGTATAGATGGAATGTTTGCTCCCTGGGCAGGAACAGTTATTGAAGAAATATCAACACCTTTACTTTTAATCATTCCAAAGGGAAGAGAAAAAGAAACAATTAAAAGACTTGCAAGAGTTGGATTTGACAACACTTTAGGATATCTCAACGGAGGTTTTACAAGTTGGAAGGATGCTGGGAAAAAAATTGATTATATCAATACAATTTCACCAAACAAGTTTGAAGAAAAATCCAAAAAAAAATCACTCAGAGTCTATGATGTAAGAAAGCCTTTTGAATTTAATACCTGTCATCTAAAAAACTCTATTAATATTCCATTAAATAATTTGAATCAAAAAATTAACGATTCCGAAAAAGAAAATGAATTGTTTTTGCATTGTCAAACTGGATATAGAAGTATGATAGCTAGCTCATTATTAAAAATAAAAGGATATAAAAATATAAATGACATAGATGGTGGTTTCATGGCTTTAAAATCTTATGGAATTAAAACCTTTTCCTCAAAAAATTTAGTCAACTAAAATAGTTAGTGAAAAATTAAGTGAACTAACAAAAGACTCAAAACTAGGAGTATTGCTAAGTTTCTCTCCCTTGAAGAATTAAAATAAAATAGACTTTTAATTGAATTCATTTTACCTCTGCTTGATAATATAGCAATGATTAATCCTATTATAATCACCCAAAAAGCTCTGACAAAATAATTCATGTCAGGGACAAAGTTTTTAAAAATTATATTTATTGGAATACACATAAGAAATGAAAACAAAATACCTTTCCTGCTTGGAAACAAAAACAAAATAGAAGAACATATAATAATAACTATTGCACAGTTTATGTAATATCTAAATTCATTTAAATCATGAGTGAATGCGTCTCCAGGGTTTTCAAATTTTAAATACAGTAGAACAAATCCCGTCGAAACAGCGGTAAAAAAGCTGAAAATAATTGCCATTCTACCAGCATTAACTTTTTGATAATCAGTTGCTTTTTTATTGATGTATGAAGAATAAATATCTACAGACCAAAGCGTTGCCAAAGAATTAAAAGTAGAGTCTACCGTACTCATTAAAGAAGCAAATAATGCACATAAAATTATGCCTTTGAGTCCAGTACCAATATAATTTTGAATTAGATAGGGAAATGCCATATCTGGTTCTGGTAAAGAATCACCAACTATTCCATAGAGGGCAATTCCTGGAATAACAATTATTATTGCCATTACATATTTTAGCAATCCCCCTACCATTAAGCCAGTTTGAGCATGGTATAAATTATCTGCAGCAAGTGATCTTTGCAGTACAGTTTGATTTGCACACCAATAGTTTATATTTAAAAAAAATAATCCGAATAGATGTGTCCAAGGAAGCTTCTCATGATCAGCTGGTAAATGAAGGTGCATTTTTTCAGAAGTTTGCGCATATAACTCAGACCACCCTCCTAAATGACTAATGGAAACAATTAAAACAATTAAACCACCTGTTAAAAGGATTATGAACTGAATAACATCAGTTCTTACAACAGCTGAAAGACCACCTAAATAGGTATAGACAGCAGAAAAAAGTCCTAACAATAAAATTAAAATGGCTATCCTAATTATTCTATTTTCGTGGAGAAACATCGAGTAATCTTTAAAAACCATTTCAGCAGCATAGGCTCCCCAAAAAAGGGCTGCTCCCAGGGTTATTGTAGAAAATAGACTGATATTAGCTATTGAATAAAATAGAGCAATTCTTTCACCTAATTTTTTTTTTATAAACTGGGTAATTGTTATAACTCTCTCACGAATAAAAAATGGCACAAAAATAAATGCTGCAATTAATAAACCTTGAATTGCATTGATTTCAAGATTAGCTTGTGCCAAACCATATAGGTATGCAGATCCCATCATTCCTAAAAACTGATATCCATTAACGTTTGTAGCTATTGTAGACAAAGCAATTGAAGGCCACTTAAGTTTTCTTGAACTTAAAAAATACTCATCCGCACTTAAATTTTTATTATAACCTTTGGAGACAGCAATAAGAAAAATTAAAAAAAAGTAACTAAGGACAATTATTAAATCAATCACAACTAAAGTTTAAAATCTTGGACCATCTCCTAAGGGAGTTTTTGGAGTTTCTTTTGGAATCCTATTCCTTACCTCAGGCAAAGAAATTGTTTTTAATCTTGGAAGGACTAGTTTAGCAAAATATGTGGCTTCCTGATGATGTGGATATCCCGAAAAAATAAATGACTTTATGCCTAATTCAATATATGATTTAATCTTTTCATATACCTGATCAGGATTTCCAACAATAGCAGCTCCACAACCAGATCTGGCTAATCCGATACCAGTCCACAAATTAGGCTCTGCAAAAAAATCATTGCCAGAGATATCCCTCATTTTTTCTTGACGATACACCCCTAAAGATTTTGCATCTAATGCTCTTTCTCTAATTTCCTTTCCTTTATCCAATTCTAATCTAGAAATTAATTTATTTGCATGTTTTTTTGCTTCCTTCTCTGTCTCACGAACAATAACATGTGCTCTTAAGCCAAAATCTACAGAACGCCCATATTCTTCAGCTTTTTTTGTCATTGAAACCATTAATTCCTCTAAATTTTCCATTGTCTCTGGCCACATAAGATAAACATCGCAATGCTCTGCGCATAAATCAACACCCTCTGGAGAATAACCGCCAAAATATAATAATGGACCCCCATTTTGCTGATAAGGTTTAACAGGGGATGAAGGCAATTTAAGTTGATAAAATTTTCCTTTAAAATTAATTTCATCCCTGTTCCAAGCTTGTTTTAAAATTGAAATAACCTCACGAGAACGAGAATATCTATCTCTTGATGAGGTTTTAGTCCCGGCCAAATCAGATGAAATTATATTGAGAGTTAATCTGCCTTTTAAAATATGATCTAAAGTTGCAATGCTTTTTGCTAGCATTGGTGGATGGATTTCTCCACACCTTATAGCTGGAAGAAGATTTATCCTTTTCGTCATTGGAGCAATCGCAGATGCAAAAGTTAGCGTGTCTTGTCCAACTTGATAAGATGAGGGGCATAATATATTTCTAAAACCCAACTGATCAGCAATTTTTACCATTGCGGAGGTATTCTCCCAATTACTTTTATAAACAGGGTCTCTAGTCCCCAAAAACTCATCATCACCATCACATAGTGGCGCAAACCATGAAATCTCAGCTCCCTCAATTAAAGATGATCTTGGATTAATTTTCATCATGTAAAAGTACTAGTATTCTTTATATCAACTATATAAATTTGAATTTGAATAAACTTATGCCAATTTGTCATTTTTTTTAACTTTGTATAATTCTAATAATTTAAGTTTTAAAATTTAACAGTTGAGGAATGAGAAGGGATAAACACTTTAATGTCGATTTAGATAAAGACCCAAACTTCGTTAATGGAGAAGTGACTATTTTATCTCCGAAAAAACAGAATAGTAAAAGCAAAAAAATCATCGAAAGTCAAAAAATTGCTAAGGAAAACAGATACGGAAAGAAGGTGTATATAGAGTCATATGGCTGCCAAATGAATTTTTCAGATAGTGAGATTGTTGCTTCAATCCTGTCAAAACAAGGATTTAAAAATACTGATAAGATTTCATCAGCTGATCTTGTGTTAATTAATACCTGTTCTATTAGAGATAAGGCTGAGAAAACAGTAAGAAATAGGCTTCATCATTTTAACTCTTTCAAAGAAAAAAATAGAAGCCTAAAAATTGGTATTATGGGCTGTATGGCTGAGAGATTAAAAGAAAAACTTCTTGAAGAAGAAAAAATAGTAGATCTTGTTGTCGGTCCCGATGCTTACAAAGATTTTCCGAAACTGCTAGAAGAAATAGAAAAAGATCGAGAGGCAATTAATGTCATTCTTTCAAAGGAAGAAACCTATGGCGATATAAATCCTGTAAGGATAAACTCTAATGGCGTTGGTGCTTTTGTTTCAATTATGAGGGGCTGTGATAATATGTGCACTTTTTGCGTTGTCCCCTATACAAGGGGAAGAGAAAGAAGTAGAGATCCTAAAAGTATTTTGAAAGAAATTAATCAGCTATCAAAAGAAGACTACAAAGAGGTTACACTTCTAGGTCAAAATGTAGATAGTTATTTATGGTTTGGTGGTGGGCCAAAAAAAGATTTCAAAAAGGCAAGCTTGCTTCAAAGAAAAACAGCAGTTGATTTTTCAAAATTACTTGGCCTTGTTGCAAGCGAACATCCAAAAATGAGAATTAGGTTTTCAACTTCTAATCCACAGGACATGTCTATCAATGTAATAAAGACAATGTCTAAATATGAGAATATATGTAATCATATTCATCTGCCAGTTCAGTCAGGAAGTAATTCGGTTTTAGAAAAAATGAATAGGAAGCATACAAGAGAGGAATACATTGAGCTTATTGATAAAATCAAAGAAATTATACCCGGTTGCGGTATATCACACGACATGATAGCCGGCTTTCCTGATGAAAAAGAAAAAGATCATAAAGAGACTCTAAGTCTAATGGAATATGTTAAGTATGACTTTGGATTTATGTTTTCTTACTCAGAAAGACCAGGTACCCCTGCCGCAAGAAAAATGAATGATAATGTTCCTGAAGAGATAAAAAAAAGACGACTTCAAGAAATTATTTCCCTGCAACAACTTCACAGTAGGTATCATTCAGATTTAATGGTTGGTAAAAAAGTTTGTGTTCTAATTGAAAAAAGTTCAAAAAGATCTGATGAATTTTGGAGTGGCAGAACGTCTCAAAATAATGTAGTTGTTTTTCCTAAAGAGAATTATAGTGTTGGAGATTTTGTTGATGTTGTAATTAAAGAAGCAACTTCTGCAACTCTTAAAGGAAATGCTGTTGCTATATCACCTAATATTTAAACGATTATAATGGAATCCATACAAAATATAAAACAAAGATTTGAGATAATTGGAAATCATTTTGGTCTTAATCGTGCCCTAGAAAAAGCATTAAGAGTTGCTGGAACAGATATTACTGTCTTAGTTACTGGAGAAAGTGGAGTTGGAAAAGAAAATATTCCAAAAATAATCCATCAATTTTCTGCTAGAAAACATTCGAAATACATAGCTGTTAACTGTGGAGCTATTCCTGAAGGGACTATAGATAGTGAATTGTTTGGTCACGAAAAGGGAGCTTTTACTGGAGCAACCAATGCCAGAAGTGGTTATTTTGAGGTTGCTGATGGTGGAACAATTTTTTTAGATGAAGTTGGTGAACTACCCCTAACAACACAAGTTAGGCTTTTAAGGGTTTTGGAAAATGGTGAATTTATAAAAGTAGGTTCTTCCAAAGTTCAAAAAACTAATGTTAGAATTGTTTGTGCTACAAACCTAAACATGCAAGATGCAATCAAAAAAGGTAAATTTAGGGAAGATCTATTCTATCGTCTGAGTACAGTTGAAATTTCGCTTCCTCCATTAAGGGAAAGAAAGGAGGATATAACTCTTTTATTTAGAAAATTTGCTTCAGATTTTGCTCAAAAATATAAAATGCCCACGCTCAGATTAGATCAAAATTCTGAAAAAATTCTAAATCAATACAATTGGGAAGGAAATATTAGGCAATTAAAAAATGTTGCTGAGCAAATGTCGGTACTTGAAAAAGAAAGACAAGTTACCCCCGAAATTTTGAAGAATTATATTCCAGAAATCAATAAAAATCTTCCTGCACTAATTGATCAAGAAAAAAAGGATGAAAGCTTTTCATCTGAAAGGGAAATTTTATACAAGGTTCTTTTTGATATGAAAAGCGACCTAAATGATCTTAAAAAACTAACATTAGAGCTAATGGAAAATGACAATTTATCTTCATTCCAGAAAAAAAACTTAGATCTAATAAATAAAATATATGGTGAAAAAGATAAAAATGCAGATAATTCACTAGAGGTTATTCCAAATAAAAGTGATGAGATAAAAGCAAATCAAGAAGTGGAGGCCTCGGATAAATACGAATATGCTGAAACTGTAGTTGAAGAAGAGCCGCTTTCATTAATTGAGAAAGAAGTTGAAATGATAAAAAAGTCTTTAATAAGAAGTAATGGCAAAAGAAAATCTGCAGCTAAAGAGCTTGGAATATCAGAAAGAACACTATACAGAAAAATTAAACAGTTTAATTTAAATGAAAATGATGAATAATAAAGTTTTCTTGCATTTATCAATTGTTTTTTGTCACATATTTTTTATCAGTTGTGGAATTTATTCTTTTACAGGCTCATCAATTCCTATAGGAGCAAAAACATTTCAAGTTAACTACTTTGAAAATATGGCGGGAAATAGACCAGGATCAACTGTAGAACCAGGTCTTGATAGAGATTTTACCGTAGCTCTTCAAGATTATATCTTAAACCAAAGTAATTTAAATCTTGTTAATGAAGATGGAGATCTCATATACGAAGGAGAAATAACTAAATATGGTGTAACCCCAATGGCTTCAACTGCTGAACTGACAGCTGCACAAAATCGACTTACTATGAGCGTTAACATACGCTACATAAATACAAAAAATGAGGATGATAATTTTGAGAGAGAATTTTCTTTTTATTTTGATTTCCCTGGCGAATTACAAGTTTATGATGTGAAAGATGATGCTCTTAGAGAAATATTTGAAAGATTGACCCAAGACATTTTTAATCAGACATTAGCAAAATGGTAGAAGTTAAAACGCCACAAGATTTTTCTAAACTCATTAATGGATTAAATCCTAAAAATGAGGAACACAAAATTGCTTTAGAAAAAATCATTAAAGACTATCCATATTTTCAAACTCCTTTGCTGTATTACTCAAAGCTTTTAAAAAACACAAATCATTATGATTATGAAAAAATTTTAAGCAAAACTGCCGTTTTAACTAATGATAGGAAAATTTTAAAAGTATTTATTGACAATTTCAGATTTGATGATACGGGTGAGTATCCAATAAAAGGAGAAAATGAAATCGATAAGAGTAACCTGAAATTTAGCTTTATTGAATGGATTAAATACAGTGAAAAAAAATCAGATTCTGTGATAGATGAAAAAATACCTCTTGAAAATAAAATCGATATAATTGATGATTTTATAGACAAAAGTCCATCAATATCTAAAGTTGATAAAAATCATGAAATAAGTGATCTAGAACTTGAAAACGTTTTTTCCCCGGAAGAATTAATGACTGAAACTTTAGCAAAAATCTTTTTAAAACAAAAAAAATATACAAAAGCATTAAAAGCATATAGGATTTTGAGTTTGAAATATCCAGAAAAAAATGCTTTCTTTGCAGTCCAAATAAAAAAAATTAAAGAGATTCAAGGTAAAGAATAGAATGTTATGAATACAAGTTTTACAATTTTTGTTGGTTTAATTATTCTTGTTTGTTTTCTTCTTGTATTAGTCGTAATGGTTCAAAATCCTAAAGGAGGTGGTTTATCATCTTCCTTTGGTGGTAGTTCTCAACAACTAGGAGGAGTCCAAAAAACATCAGATTTCCTTGATAGAAGCACTTGGATTTTAGCTGCCTTTTTATTAGTTCTTATCTTACTTTCTAACTTATCTCTGAATCAGAATTCTCAAGACCTAGAATCTCGCCTCATAAACGAAAATAATATCGAAGAAAGTACTATAGAAAGTATTCCTGAAGTGCTTCCTGAGATTCCTGAGGAAACTATTGATCAATAAAATCATGACATACTGTCATTTTAAATTTAAAATATTGAGATAATCTAATTGAAAATTGAAATGGCATGGTTTATGAAAATTTACAAATTAAACTTTAAAAAATGAGTAAAATTAAAATTCAACCCCTAGCAGACAGAGTTCTAATAGAGCCTGCTGCTGCAGAAACGAAAACATCTTCCGGTATAATTATTCCTGATACTGCAAAAGAAAAACCTCAAAAAGGAACTGTAGTTGCTGTAGGTCCAGGTACTAAAGAAAATCCAGTTACTGTAAAAGTTGGTAACAAGGTTCTCTACGGAAAATATGCTGGAACTGAACTCCAATTAGAAGGAGTTGATTATTTAATGATGAAAGAGAATGATATTCTCGCAATTGTATAACTGTAAAATATTTAAAAAATGGCTAAAAAAATTGAATTTGATTTAGATGCACGTGACGGTATAAAAAAAGGTGTAGATGCACTTGCAAATGCTGTTAAAGTTACCCTTGGGCCTAAGGGAAGAAACGTGATAATTGGAAAATCTTTTGGGGGCCCACAAGTAACTAAAGATGGAGTTACAGTTGCTAAAGAGATTGAATTAGAAGATGCGCTAGAAAACATGGGAGCGCAAATGGTTAAAGAAGTTGCCTCCAAAACTAATGATTTGGCTGGTGATGGAACAACTACTGCAACGATCTTAGCTCAGACAATAGTTAAAGAGGGCTTAAAAAATGTTGCTGCAGGTGCTAACCCAATGGATTTAAAAAAAGGGATTGACCTTGCCGTGAATGAAATTGTCAAAGAATTAGGCAAGCAATCTGTCGAAGTAGGTAATTCCTCTGAAAAAATTAGACAAGTTGCTAGTATCTCTGCAAACAATGATGAGGCAATTGGAAAGTTAATTACTGAAGCTTTTGAAAAAGTTGGTAAAGAAGGTGTAATTACAGTTGAAGAAGCTAAGGGAACAGATACTTATGTTGATGTGGTAGAAGGTATGCAGTTTGATAGGGGCTATCTATCTCCCTATTTTGTAACAGATTCTGAAAAAATGCAAACTGATCTGGAAAATCCACACATACTTCTTTATGATCAAAAGATTTCAGCCATGAAAGACTTACTCCCAATTCTAGAGCCTGTAGCTCAGACAGGGAAACCTCTTTTGGTAATAGCTGAAGATGTTGACGGTGAAGCACTTGCTACTCTTGTAGTAAATAAACTAAGAGGTGCTCTTAAAATTGCTGCAGTTAAAGCCCCTGGATTTGGCGATAGAAGAAAGGCTATGCTAGAAGATATTGCTATCCTGACAGGAGGTACAGTAATTTCAGAAGAAAGAGGATTTAAACTTGAAAATACAACAATTGAAATGTTAGGCACTGCTGAAAAAGTTACAATTGATAAAGACAATACTACGGTTGTTAATGGTGCAGGTGATACAAAATCAATTGAAGCTAGAGTGAATCAAATCAAGTCACAAATTGAGACAACTACCTCTGATTATGATAAAGAAAAATTACAAGAAAGATTAGCAAAACTTTCTGGTGGGGTTGCTGTGCTATATGTAGGAGCTCCGTCTGAAGTTGAAATGAAAGAAAAGAAAGATCGAGTAGATGATGCTCTACATGCTACAAGGGCAGCAGTTGAAGAAGGAATTGTAGCTGGTGGAGGTGTTGCGTTATTATCTACTAAACAAAACCTTTCAAAATTAAAAGCTGAAAATTCTGATCAATTAACTGGTATTCAAATCATTTTAAAATCAGTTGAATCCCCGCTTAGAATTATAGCTGAAAATTCTGGAAATGAAGGATCTGTTGTTGTTTCCAAAGTACTTGAAGGTGGAAAAAACTTTGGATTTAATGCCAAAGACGGTTCTTATGTAGATATGCTTAAGGAAGGAATAATTGATCCAAAAAAAGTTGCTCGTGTTGCTATAGAAAATGCAGCATCTGTTGCAGGAATGATTTTGACTACTGAATGTGCTTTAGTTGATGTGAAAGAAGAAACTCCAGCTGCTCCAATGCCACCAATGGGCGGCGGCGGAATGCCTGGAATGATGTAAGAAAGTAATTTTCAATAAAAGAAAAAACCTGTCAATTGACAGGTTTTTTTTATAATAGAGTTAACTCTTAATGAATAGGTTCTGTTCTATAGTGACAACACATAGGAAGTTTATCATAAACATCTTCACTAGCTTTAGCTTTATCTGTATCATGCCCTACACTTGAAATTTTATTATGAATGTCATTTAACTCAAGTTTTTTGTTGTCATAAATTATATCAATCATATTTGAGGGAATATCCCAGGTAGCCATTTTTACTCCCTTTAGAGAAAGGGCAGCTTTTTCAATTCTTTTCTTACACATTTTACAATTCCCTTTTACAACAAAACTTGTTCTTTCTGTTTTCTGAACTTGATTCGAATTATCTTCTGCTGAAGAAATAAAATCAGACTTTGAAAAGGAAATAAATAAAATAAATGTCATTAATAATAATAATTTTTTCATAATCATAAAATATTGTTTATACAAAATTATAATTTTAATCTTAATCCAGAATAAATCATCCTCCCAAATATAGGAGCATATATTTGTGCCGAATCAAAATTGGTGCTAAATGGATTCTCACTTGAAATTATTGGATTTATCTGCTTGTAATTGCCAATATTCTCTGCCCCTAAATAAATTTCAAACTTACTTGAAAAAACTCTGGTAATTTGAGAATTAAGTAAATTATACTTTGGTGAAGATAGATTTTCAGGATCTCTAATAGTTTTTACTAGTCGTTGATCTCCAATAAAATTAATAGTTAAATCCCACTTCCACTGACTGCCATTATTAATAGTAGATTCCAATCCGGTACTAAAAAACATAATATTCCTTGGCTGCAAAGGTTTAGATAAATACCCTGAATTGTAATTACTCTTTATTATATAATTCTTATATGCTGCAGAAAGTGTTAGAAATTCTCTGTAGCTAAAATCTAATCCTAACTGTAAACTTTTTGAGCTACTTTTACCTTCTAAATTATAGAAAGAAATTTTATTGGATTCCTCCCAGTCAATAAGAATTTGATTTTTAAAATTAGTTATGTAGTAATCAGCAACTAGCTCAAAATCTCCCCCTAAAAACCTAAAAATTCGTATAATACTTAAACCATAATTCCAAGCGATTTCAGGATCTAATCCATAGACTCCAGATCCATTTTGAAGAAGATTTATAATACGATTTGTTCCAAAAATTCTTTGATTCTCAGCAAAAATATTTGCAATTTTTCTTCCTGAACCTGAGGAAATTCGTAAAACAAAATTTTCTAATGGGTTGTATCTAAAATGAATTCTGGGAGTTATAAAAGTTCCCATCCGATTGTGGTTATCAAATCTAAGGCCACCAGAAAAACTGATATCTGAATTATTATTGTATGTATACTCAAAAAAAGTTCCCATTGATCTATCTATTCTGTTGTAATTAATATTATCAACCCTTTCAACGTATCGATCATAACTGAAATTCACTCCAACTTTAAATTTATTCATTGTATTTCCAATTATTGAGCTAAAAAGTAGGTTGTTATAAAGACTTTCATGATATATATCATAGATTCTAAGTCCATAATATGAATCCTGATCATGAGTGCTAAAAGCTGATTGAAATCCAAAAGATTGATAAGGAAGATCCGGAAATACATAACCTGCTTTAAAAGAAAGATCTAATCGATTGGTCTTTATTTCACTGCCCCAAAAAGTATTAGATCCTGCATGCTTTAATGGATCAAAATCTAGGACACCCATTTGTTTTTGATCTTGCATATACCTCCAAGTAAAAAAACTTACTAATCCTTTTTCTGGATTTGTATATTGCCATCTGTTCATAATATTAATTTGATTTGATAAAGGGCGATCCAAAAAAGTATCTTGATTTTGATCCATTCTATCATTATTATTGTTTGTATGAATATATACCCCCATACTGATTCGATCAAATACTTTTTTATTGATATGTACATTAGCCTCCAAACGTCCCATTTGAGAACCGAAGAGATTAATAAATAATGGCAAATCACTAAAAGGTTTTTTGAGTTCAGTATTTATCTGTCCTGAAATACTTTCAAAGCCACTAACAACACTTCCTACGCCTTTAGTTATTTGAATACTTTCAATCCATGTCCCAGGAATAAAAGTTAACCCATAAGCTTGTGAAGCGCCTCTAATCATTGGAATGTTCTCCTCAGAGATCATCAAGTAAGGACTTTCAAGGCCCAATATTTTAATTTGCTTAGTCCCGGTTAAAGCATCTGAAAAATTTACATCTATTGTAGGATTAGTTTCAAAACTTTCTGATAAATTACAACATGCGGCTTTTAAAAGTTCTTCACTAGAAACTTTCATTATATTCTGGGCTGCTAGATAAGATTTTTGTATTGTTTTCCTTTTTTTCTGAACTGTAACCTCATTAAGAGAATTGCTATCATCTGGTTTTAAAAAATGGATAATTGGACTAGATTTGAGTTTTAAAGTATCTGATGAAAAACCGATATAACTGATTACTAACAAATCTGATTCCTGAGTCTTTTCTATTATGAAATCACCTGAAAAATTAGTAATGGTCCCTTTATTAGTATTTAGCCAATAAACACTAGCTCCTTCTAAAGGATAATCATCCCCTTTAAGTTTGTATAAAATAGTTCCACTTACCTTCTCCTGAGCATGTATCAGTGAAAATGCAAGTATTAATGTGGTTAAAATAATTTTTTTCATGTATAAATATCTTAAGGTTGATAGTTAATAATTTTTAAAAATCTGAGACTATTTAATCAACCATAAAAGATAAATGAGCTAAAAAGCAAAAATAGTTTTGCTGGAGGGGGATACTTTATTTTTTTCAAATTCAAATTGGTAAAAAATACCTCTTTAACAAAAGAAGCATTACTGAAAAGAATTGAAAAATTATCTGAGAAGTTATTTATTTGCTTTACAGAAATTCTTTCTGGATCACTTTTTTGAACTATGAGAATATCATCATTACAACAATCTTCAGCTTTAAAGTTCTTGGAGTCTTGATGAGAATCGTTTTTATAATCATCAGGCATATCACAACCTGCTTTATCCCAAATAAATGATATTTCAGATACGGAACCTCCGCAAAAATGAATATTGAAAGCAAATCCAACATTAGAAGCTAGAAAAACTATGCACAACAATAATATGCGGATTGCTTTAAACATGATTTTACAAATTTAAGCTAATTTTTTATAGGCTTATAAAAATTACACACATAAGGTTTTTTTGATATTTTTGTTCAAAAGTATCAAAGTGAGCTTATTTTCAGGTTTAATTGACGAATCAGCCAAAATTTTATTAAATCCAAAAAAGAATTTTGAAGAAAAATTGAATAATTTATGCAATGTACTTCATGAAAAAATTAGTTATTATGATTGGGTTGGGTTTTACTTTTCAAATTTTGAAAATAAAACTCTTGAATTAAAAGCTTTTAGTGGATCTCCAACGGATCATGAAGTTATTCCTTTTGGAAAAGGAGTTTGTGGTGAAGTAGCAGTATCAAATAAAACATCTATAATTCCAGATGTTAGTTTACATGAAAACTACATTTCTTGTAACATAAACGTTAAATCAGAAATAGTAGTACCAATTTTTTACAAAGAATCAAATATAGGTCAAATTGATATTGATTCTTTTACTTTTGATGCTTTTAAAGAAGAAGATATGTTATTTTTAGAAAAAATTTCTAAAATGGTTTCTAGAGAAATTAATGGAGTGAAAAAATGAAAGGCAGAATAAAAATTTCTTCTGCACTGATTTCAGTCTTTGATAAAACTGGACTAGAACCTCTAATAAAAAAATTGGAGGGTTTTGGCGTCTCATTTTATTCAACAGGTGGTACAGAGACCTTCATAAAAGGGTTAGGATATTCTGTAACCTCAGTGGAAAGTATTACTGAATATCCTTCTATACTTGGTGGGAGGGTAAAAACTCTCCACCCAAAAATTTTTGGAGGTATTCTTAATCGACAAGAAGAAGCAAGTGATCAATCAACTATAAAAAAGTTTGGCATTCCTCAAATTGATCTTGTTATAGTAGATCTTTATCCATTTGAAGAAACTGTTTTTTCAGGAGCAAAAGAAAGTGAGATAATTGAGAAAATAGATATAGGAGGAATAGCTCTTATAAGGGCTGCAGCTAAAAACTTTAAAGATGTTTTATGCGTTTCAAGTAAAGAATATTATTCAGATTTTTTATCTATGCTTGAAGAAAATAAAGGTGAAACTAGTATAGATGACAGGAAAAATTTTTCCATAAAATCCTTCTTAACCTCTTCTAATTATGATTCTGCTATTTTAAAATATTTTCAAAAAAATGAGAAATTAACTTTGCGATACGGAGAAAATCCTCATCAAAAAGGAGAATTTATCGGTCCAATTGAAAAAATGATTGACAAGATATCTGGGAAAGATTTGTCTTATAATAATCTACTAGATATTGATGCAGCATTAAATTTAATGTCTGAATTCGAAAATGAAAAATGTAGTTTTGGAATTTTTAAGCACACAAATGCATGTGGTTTTGCAACACGTTCAAATACAAAAAAAGCATATATAGATTCTTTAGCTGGAGATCCCGTTTCTGCATTTGGAGGAATATTAATTTCAAATTCAGAAATTGACCTTGAAACAGCTAATGAAATAAATTCTCTTTTTTTTGAAATACTGATTTCTCCATCTTTCTCTGATAAGGCGAAAAAAAAATTGCTTGAAAAGAAAAAAAATAGAGTGTTAATCGTATTGAACCCTGAATACAATCTTCCAAAAAAAATTTTTCGTTCATGTTTAAACGGAACAATACATCAAACTAGGGATAATCATACTGATTCAATAGAAAATCTAAATTATGTGACTCATTTAAAACCTTCAAAAAATCAAATAGAAGATCTCTTATTTGGTTCAAAAATATCAAAGCATACAAAATCAAATACTATTGTTTTGGTTAAAAATAAACAATTGTTAGGGTCTGGAACTGGTCAAACTTCCAGAGTTGATGCACTTAGACAAGCAATAGAAAAATCAAAAAAAAATAAATTTGATTTAAAAAATGCTGTCATGATAAGTGATGCTTTTTTTCCATTCCCAGATTGTGTTGAAATAGCCCAAAAAGAAGGCATAAATTCCATATTACAACCAGGAGGATCAATTAACGATCATTTATCCATAAATTATTGTAACAAAAACAACTTATCAATGGTATTCTCTGGAATACGTCATTTCAAGCATTAATTTTATACCTTTGCAAAAAGATTAAATTTAAAGGTACAACATGGGTTTCTTAACTGAAGAGATAGCGATAGATCTCGGAACAGCAAATACACTCATAATACACAATGATAAAATTGTCGTTGATAGTCCATCTATAGTAGCTATAGACAGAAGGACGAACAAAATTATTGCTATTGGTGAAGAGGCAAATATGATGCAAGGTAAGACTCATGAACATGTAAAAACGATCAGACCTTTAAAAGATGGTGTAATTGCAGATTTCAATGCATCTGAACAAATGATCAATACACTTATCAAAAGTATTCCATCTCTTAAAAAAAAGTTTTTCACTCCTTCACTGAAAATGGTAATTTGTATACCTTCAGGTATAACAGAAGTAGAAATGAGAGCTGTTAAGGAATCTGCTGAAAGAGTAAATGGTAAAGAAATTTATCTTATTCATGAACCAATGGCTGCTGCAATTGGAATTGGTATTGATATTATGCAGCCAAAAGGAAATATGATTGTCGATATAGGAGGAGGAACTACTGAAATTGCTGTTATTGCACTCTCTGGTATAGTATGTGATAAATCTGTCAAAATTGCAGGTGATGTTTTTACTAATGATATTGTCAACTACATGAGAAGTAAACATAATCTTTATGTTGGTGATAGAACAGCTGAAAAAATTAAAATTTTGATTGGATCAGTTATTGATGATCTAGAAAATCCGCCTGAAGACATGTCCGTTCAAGGAAGAGACTTAGTTACTGGGAAACCAAAACAAGTTATGACTAGTTACACTGAAATAGCAAAAGCACTTGATAAATCTATTATAAGAATTGAAGATGCAATTATGGAAGCTTTATCACAAACTCCTCCGGAACTAGCAGCTGATATATATAACACAGGAATATATTTGGCTGGAGGTGGCGCTTTACTGAGAGGTTTAGATGTTCGTATTTCAAGAAAAACAGATTTGCCAGTCTACGTAGCTGAAGATCCTCTTCAAGCAGTAGTAAGAGGAACAGGGATAACACTGAAAAATCTTGATGTATATAAGCCAATTCTAATAAAATAAATTTATATGCAGCAGATTTTAAATATCCTGCTGAGATATAAAAATTTCTTAATTTATATATCCCTACTCTTTTTTTCTCTTTTCTTTTTATCTAAAAGAAGTTTTTTTCATAGATCATTTATCAATCAATTAAGCCTGGGGCTATCAGGCTCTATTCACTTACTTAAAGAGAGAACCATTAACTATTTTGATCTGATTGAGAAAAACAAAATTTTAAGAACTGAAAATGAAAAACTAAAGATTTATGAGTTAATTTATCAAAATCAACTATTAGAGTCAAGTGATACAATTAATTTCCCATTTAAAACTATTGGAGCTAAAATACTCAAGAATAGTTATACTAATACTAGAAATTATCTTATACTGGATAAAGGATTTAAAGATGGTATTTATTTAGAAATGGGAGTAATTTCTAATGATGGTTTAATTGGGATTATAAATGAAACAACTGAAAATTTTTCAAGTGCTATTTCAATCTTACACAAGGACATTAAGTTAAATGTGAAATTCAAAAAAAATTTATCTTTTGGGTCTTTACTATGGGAAGGTGAAAGTCCAAATAAAATGAAACTTGTTGATATAGCAACTATCAATCCGGTTTCTATAGGCGACACTATAGTCACAGGAGGAATGTCTGCCTATTTCCCAGAGGGTATACCTGTTGGGAGGGTTAAAAGTTTTATTAATAAACCTTTAGAAAATTATTATGATATTGATATAGAATTATTTAGTAATCTAACCCAAAAAAAATACGCTTATATAATTGAAAATAAAACTAGCAAAGAAATTAAAGATTTAGAAAATAATGAATAAAACAATAAAATATATCTTTCAATTTTTCCTGCTTATATTAATTCAGGTTTTTGTTTTAAATAATATTAATCTATTCGGTTACTTAAATCCATATGTGTATATACTTTTTTTAATCTCTTATCAGTTTAATAATAATCTATCAGAAACAATCTTTTTAGGATTTTTATTAGGCATTAGCCTAGATCTAATATCCCAAAGTGCTGGTGCGCATACGATTGCATGCTTGACAATTAGCTTCCTTCGTCCCTATTTTGCAATTTTTGCACTTAGATTAAAACTTTCTGAATTACCGGAAAATCTTATTTCAAAAGACACTAGATTATTAAACAAGATTGGGTTTTTATTTTTAATGGTTTTTATTCACCACTTTATTTTATTCTTCATAATCTTTCTAGATCCAAGAAGTATTTTTTTAATTTTAAAAAATACTTTTTTCACAACTCTGTTTTCTATTATAGTAATTTGGCCAATATTAACCTTGCTTGAAACAAAAAATGATTAGAATTTATTTTTTGCCATTTATTGCAATACTGGTTTCAATAATTTTTCTTTTAAGATTAGTTAATCTTCAAATAATTGATTCTTCATATAAACTTCTTTCAGACAATAATGCTGTTTTTGAACAAACATTATATCCAGAAAGAGGTTTGATTTTTGATAGAAATGGAAAAGTTTTAGTTTCTAATCAGTCATCATATGATTTAATGGGTATACCAGAAAATATATCTGTTTTTGATACAATAGAGCTATCTAACATTTTAAAAGTTGACAAGAATTTACTTATAAACAATTTAAATAAGGCCAAAAACTTTTCACCTAAATTACCCTCAATCATCATATCACAAATAACAAAAGAGATTAATGCTGTAATTCAAGAAAAAATATGGAAATATGATGGTTTCTATTTACAAAAGAAATCTATAAGGAATTATCCTAATGCAATAGGGGCTAATATTTTAGGATATGTTAGTGAGGTTAATAAAAACGACTTAAAAAAATTTACCTATTATCAGTCAGGAGATTTAATTGGAAGGCAAGGTATAGAAAAATATTATGAAAATGATTTGAAAGGAACTAAGGGTAAAAGTTTTTATCAAAAAGATCGTTTTAATAGAGTCATAGGGTCTTATGAAAATGGTATATTTGACATCCCTCCAAAAAATTCAAATAATTTAACCCTAACAATAGATCTTGATATTCAGGAATATGGAGAAAAGTTAATGAAAAATAAATGGGGAGGAATAGTTGCTATTGAACCAAAAACTGGTGAAGTATTAGCATTAGTTTCCGCGCCAAGTTATAATCCAAATTTGTTAGTTGGAAGAGAGCGCTCAAAAAATTATTCGAAACTTTCATTAGACACTATTTCAAAACCTCTTTTTGACAGGGGTCTTCAAGCTCAATATTCTCCAGGATCACCATTCAAAACAATTAATGCTCTAATTGCGCTCCAGGAGGGTACAATAAATGATAAAACTATTTTTCAATGCAATAAAGGGCATTATTATGCCAAGGGGATGCATATGGAATGTTTTTGTCCAAAAGGATCAAAAAATAATCTTTTAAAAGCAATTTATAAATCTTGTAATACATTTTTTGCTAAGACATATAGAAGTATAATAGATAAAAATGGATCTCCCTCGGATGGTTTAGAAACATGGAATAAATACGTTAAAAGTTTTGGTTTAGGAGATTATTTAGGATATGATTTACCAATTGGTAAAACTGGTTTTATACCTAATTCAAATTATTATGACTACTGGTATAATAAAGATGGATGGAAATCATCTACAATAGTATCAAATGCAATTGGGCAAGGAGAAATACTAGCAACTCCTATACAAATGGCGAACATTACTGCTGCCATTGCTAATAGAGGTTATTTTATAACTCCCCATTTTGTGAAATCATATAAACTAATTGATACTAAAAAAGTATATGAAAAAAAAATTACCTTAATTGACTCAATCCATTATGAAAAAGTTATTGAGGGAATGCATCAAGTTACTGAAAGAGGAACTGCAAAAGTTGCAAAAATTCAAAACATTAGTGTTTGTGGAAAAACTGGAACGATAGAAAATTTTACTAATATTAAAGGTGAGAAAGTTCAATTGACAGATCATTCTATTTTCATAGCATTTGCTCCAAAAGAAAATCCAGAAGTAGCTGTATGTGTTTTTGTTGAAAATGGTTACTGGGGAGCAAGATGGGCTGCTCCAATCGCTAGTCTAATAATTGAAAAATATCTAACTAAAGAGGTTAAGAGAAAATGGCTTGAAAAAAAGATTTTAGATGGAAGCCTTCTTAATGAATATGAAAAACCATACTCAGGTACTGAATTTACAATAAATGAATAGAAGTATTTTATTAAGCATTGATTGGATTACAATTTTATTATATTTTTCATTAATAAGTTTTGGAATGTTAAATCTTTATTCTGCAACTTATGATGAAAACTTTCAAAACACTAGCTTTTTTTTATCTCCAATAGGAAAACAAATTGTTTTCCTATTTATAAGTCTAGTTTTTGGCATACTTATTTTAGCCATGGATCCTAAGATCATTGAACCTTTTTCGAACTTTGCCTATATTATCTGTATTATTTTATTATTAGGTCTGTTTTTCTTTGGAAAAACTATCAATTTTTCAACTTCATGGTATTCCTTTGGTCCTATAAGTCTTCAACCATCTGAGTTTGCCAAAATAGGAACCATACTTGTTTTAGGAAATTATCTAAGTAAGATACAAACAGATATTAAAAAACTTTCTTCTCAATTAAAAATCATAGCACTTTTAGCAATACCAGTTTTTTTGATTTCATTTCAACCAGATCTGGGATCTGCAATAATTTTTATTGCCTTCTTTTTCCCTTTATTCCGCGAAGGATTAAATCATGTATATCTTATTATTTTTATTTCAGCCACTTCATTATTTCTAATTTCAATAAGTTTTGAAACAATAACAACTATAGCTATTATTTTTCTTTTATCAATTATAATTTATTTCTGTCTTAGATATATAAATTCAAAAATAAAATTGTGGCCAATAATTTTTTTCACAATGATTTCAATAGGATTTTCCTTCCTAGTAGATTATGGGTATTATGAATTATTTGAACAACGCCATAGAGACAGAATTGAAATATTGCTTGGTAAAAAAATTGATTATAAGGGTGCAGGATATAATATAAACCAGTCCAAAATTGCAATTGGATCGGGGGGCATAACTGGAAAAGGATTCCTTGAGGGATCACAAACCAAAGGAAACTTTGTTCCTGAGCAGCACACAGACTATATTTTTAGTACCATTGGAGAAGAATGGGGTTTTATAGGTAGTTCTTTGCTAATTATAATATATCTCGTACTAATTATTAAGATTATCGTCAGTGCTGAAAAACAATCGAGAAAATTTAGGAGATTTTTCTCTTATTCTGTAGCAAGTCTTATTTTCACTCACTTTTTAATAAATATTGGAATGTCATTGGGAATAAGTCCAACCATCGGCATACCACTCCCATTTATTAGTTACGGCGGATCATCTCTATTAGCGTTTAGTATTCTAATTTTTATCCATATAAACTTGGATGCAAACAGATTAAATGAGTAAATTAATCTTTACTTTTTTTCAGCTGGGCTAATTTATTATAATTTTTTGAGTTTAGATCTTCTAAAATATTAGTAGCTTCATCAATATAAAAATCCCCCTTTAAAGATTTTATCCAACGATTTCTTCTTAAAGTTATTTCTTTATTAAAAGTTTTCTTCCCAGGCTCAGGAAGCCACTCAAAAAGAAGACCTGATTCAAATTCGTTTAATTTTTTAAATTTATTGATCTTTTTTTTATCGACCTCTTTCTCTTTATACAAATTATCATAGTTTAAGGTATAGTCATATTCATCTTGCTGTTGCTTCACCCATTTAGCCTGCTCATCAATAAGACTTATATACTGACTTGTTTTCATTCGATTTTGGCTTCTTTCTAACATATATTTATAATTTATTTCATCATGCCAAAAATCAAAATTTGTTGGTTCAATATAATCCCATGAAAGCGGATTTTCCTGATCTTTTTCTCCCAAGTCTATATATGAGTACCTATCCAAAATGACAACATCACTTTTAACTCCCTCTAATTGTGTAGAGCCACCATTTATTCTGTAAAATTTATCTGTTGTTAATTTAACTGCACCTAGATCTCCGTATGTGCTTCCTGAAATAATACGATTTAAATCAACCATGTTTTGAACTGTACCTTTTCCAAAAGTTTGTTTGCTCCCCAAAACAATTGCCCTTTTATAATCCTGTAATGCAGCAGCAAGTATTTCAGATGCAGAAGCAGAAAATTCATTTACAAGAATCACTAATGGACCTTCCCAAATGATTGATGAATCAGTGTCTCTAAGAATCTCTTTTTTTCCTCCAGTGCTTTTAACTTGAACAACAGGACCATCTTTAATAAAATATCCTGTAATATCGACAACTGTTTTTAAAGAACCTCCGCCATTATTCCTCAAATCAATAATAATACCTTGAACATCTTTTTCTTTGAGTTGATTTATTTCTTTTTTAACATCAATTGCAGCATTCCTATTTGAATAATCGTTAAAATCAATATAAAACTGAGGAAGTTCAATCAACCCATATTTATTGTTCTCCTTAATAATAAGTGATGATTTGGCATAGGATTCCTCTAACTCAACAACATCTCTTGTAATTTCAACCTCTTCAATTATTCCATCAACTCTTTTGACAGTTAAATAAACCTTTGTTCCTTTTGGACCTTTAATTAAATTAACAGCATCATCTAACCTCATATTTCCAATCTCAATAGGATCCTCATCCTTTTGAGCCACTTTCAAAATTACTTCTCCAACTTTTAAAAGATTATCTCTCCAAACTGGCCCTCCTGGAATAATTTCAATAATATGAACCTGTTCATTCTTCCTTTGTAACCTCGCTCCAATACCTTCAAACTTTCCGGAAATCCTAGTGTCAAACCTGTCCTTCTCTTGAGGCGCATAATAAGTTGTATGGGGATCAAATTCTAGTGCAATTGAATTAACAAAAACTGTGAACCAATCATTCCTATCTAATTGAGAAACATTTTCAAAAAAAATATTAACATTTTCAGTTACCGATTCACGAGCTTCTCTTTCAAGAATTAAATCAGATTTTATTTGGTAAGTACTGTCCTTTTTCTTTTTATCATTTTCTTCTTGTTTTTTATCATAATAGATTTGTAATGCCGAAAGTTTAAATCTCATTCTCCATCTTATTTTAAGATCATTTAGAGTTCTAACATAGGACAAATTATCAAAATCAAGGTTTATGAACTCTTCTTTACTAAAATCAAACGGTTTCTCTAATAGCTCTTGATAAAATAAATTAACTTGGCCTATTCTTTGAAAAAGTTTTTCAATCGTCAAATCAAAAAAACTAATATCAGAATTCTTAATCAAATCATCAATTCTATTTTTATATTTTGAAAAATTGGCAATGTCTGATTGAAGGAAAAATCTTCTTTGATTATCTAATTCTTTTATATAGCTGCTAAAAACATTCTTGGAAAAGTTATCATCTATCTTTTTAGGATTATAGTGACCACGCTCTAAAACATATGAAATCAATTCCAATAAAAGTCTGTCTTTATTTGGATCAGAACCCTTGTAAACAGAAAAACTTAAAAATAGTCCTAAAACAAGAATAAAAGAAATTGTTTTCAGTATGTATTTCATTGAATTAATCATTAAAGCAAAAGTAAAAAAAAGGATGAACCCGTTTCAATTAAGTCCTAAACTTTTTGTGTAATTTAAAATACTTCAAGCGCAACAAATTTAGTAATTTAGCTTCCTAAATAAATCTGCATGAGTAAAAAACCTCTTATTTTAGTGACTAATGATGATGGTATTTCTGCTCCTGGATTAAGGAAGTTAATAGAAATAATGAATGAGATAGGAGATGTTATAGTAGTTGCCCCTGATACACCACAATCTGCAAAAGGTCATGCCATAACAATTAATTCTACTTTGCATTGCAATAAAATAAGAACTCCTAATGGTCCTCAGATTGAATATAGTTGTTCAGGGACCCCTGCAGATTGTGTTAAATTGGGCGTTAATGAACTTTTAAAAAAGAAACCTGATCTATGTGTTTCTGGGATAAATCATGGATCTAATTCATCAATAAATGTTATCTACTCAGGAACCATGAGCGCTGCAATTGAAGCAGGAATTGAAGGAATTCCTGCCATTGGCTTCTCCCTTTTAGACTACAGATGGGATGCGAATTTTGAGCATACCAAAAAATATATTCGGGAAATTACTCTCAATGTATTAAAAAATGAACTGCCAAAAAACATAGTTTTAAATGTGAATATTCCTAAACTTGATAAAAAAGGAATAAGAGGTATTAAAATTTGTCGCCAAGCAAATGCTCATTGGATAGAAGAATTTGATAAAAGAACTAATCCTATGGGACAAAAATATTATTGGTTAACTGGAAGATTTATTAATGAAGACAAAGGAAAAGATACTGATGAGTGGGCCTTAGATAAAGGTTATATATCGATAGTGCCAATTAAATTTGATCTAACAGCTCATCATTTTATTGAAAATTTAAATTCCTGGTCTTTTGAAAGCTAAAAATATTCTAAATGGCTTTGTTTCTGGTTTACTCGCAAGTATTGCAGGAATGATTTTAATTTCTGTCATTTTATCTCAAATTACACTAGAGGAGAGTTTAATTCAGCTATACTATCAAAAAAGATTAGGAAGTTTAATAAGTATAGGAGCATTAATAAACTTACCTATTTTCTTTATTGCTATAAAAAAGGAAAAATATGATTTTTCACTTGGATTAATATTAATTTCATTATTTTTTGTTGTTCTAATAACTTTTCTAAAAATATTTTAGAAATGTCTAAAAAAAATTGAATTGAAATACTATTTGATAGCTGGAGAAGCCTCAGGAGATCTACATGGTTCAAATCTCATAAAGGAAATTAAAAAAATAGATTCGCATGCTGACATTCGATGCTGGGGAGGAAATATGATGAAAAAGTCTGGAGGGACTTTAGTTAAGGACTATAAAGAACTTGCTTTTATGGGTTTCATCGAAGTGTTGAAGCATCTTAAAACAATTTTAAGGAATTTAAACTTTTGCAAAAAAGATATTGAGAAATTTAATCCTGATGT
>Ga0208766_1000255_pt1 | contig 28810 bp, 19 predicted proteins | sample ETN01SmetaG_3_FD_185792 | JGI IMG/M metagenome (GOLD analysis project Ga0208766, IMG submission 185792) | Marine microbial and viral communities from oxygen minimum zone, Eastern Pacific Ocean - ETNP2014F12-01SV263 (SPAdes) (version 2) | ecosystem: Environmental > Aquatic > Marine > Oceanic ... | reverse complement strand
TGGTGTGGTACTATGTGCTTGACCGAGCCTCATTGTGGGACTGATCTAGGACTCATCTACAGCAAAGCTACCCCTATGGGCGATGGAAGCTACCGTATCAAAGGTACGAAGTTATTCATTACTGGTGGAGAACACGACTTGTCAGAGAACATCATTCACATGGTATTGGCAAAGTTGCCAGACGCACCGGAAGGAACGAAGGGGATATCCCTATTTCTAGTTCCGAAATATCTCCCAGCAGATTATGTATCCGGACTTCCCGAAGATTGCTCAGACCAACTCGCCGCTGAAATCAACGGAGTCGGCTGTTCTTCCATTGAGGAGAAGATGGGGCTACACGGCCAGCCAACATGCGCCATGAACTTCGATGATAGTGTGGGTTGGCTTGTGGGAGAACCAAATATGGGTATGAAACTCATGTTTGAGATGATGAATCGAGAACGTCTTGCTACAGGAATGATGGGCCTTGGGCTAGGGGAAATCGCATATCAGAATGCTCTTGACTGGTGTAAGGAGAGGCGCCAAGGTCGTGACTTGAAAGGTGTAAACGATCCGACCGAGGAGGCAGATAATATTCTCGTTCATCCTGATGTCAGGCGCATGCTTTTGCGGGTAAAAGCGAACAATGAAGGTTCTCGAGCACTTGGAGTATGGATTGGAACATTACTCGATCAAATGAAGCGTGGTGAAGGTGAGGTTCAGGAGGCTGCTGAGTCACTTGTAGCAGTATTGACTCCCGTGGCGAAAGCACACATGACAGACCTTGGGATGGAGAGCACTAACGATTGCATTCAAGTTATGGGTGGTGCGGGTTACATACGAGAATCTAGCGTTGAGCAATACTATCGAGACGTAAGAATCGCAGCGATTTGGGAAGGCACTAATGGTATACAAGCCCTTGATCTCGTAGGGCGTAAGATCGCCCTCAACCTTGGCCGCAACCTACGTCCTCTACTCTGGCCAATACTCGAATTTATTGAGGAGAACAGGGATATTGAGGGTATGGCTGAATTCACCAAACCGCTCTATCAGGGTGTACGAGGATTGCAACAAGTAACACTTCTACTGATGTCTGAAGGAATGGCAAACGCACATTTTTTGGCAGCAGGAGCCACAGATTACTGTCGCTACTTTGGTAATATCATGCTTAGTTATATGTGGACTAGGATGGCTAAGGTATGCCTAGAAAAACAGGGGGATGACATGTTTTATGATGCAAAGTTGGCAACTGCGCGTATTTTCTTTGAGAGAATTTACCCCGAGACAATTTCACTAGCGGCTAAGATTCAAGCTGGCCACCATAATCTGATGACCTATCCGGAGGCGATGATGTGACATTGATTATGGAGGATGATTACGGTCTTCTATCCCCTCATATTCAACCAGAGGCTAGATACTCACTCACATTACCACATTTCCTTACATTAATTCTCATGTTGGAAGTAATTGCGATATTCCTCATCCCTACTTGGATGTTGAATCCAATTGCTTGGGTAATGCTGGGCTTTTCGTTACCAGTACTTGCCTGGCTTCTATTCCACCGTGTTGTTATTAGATTAGTATTCACAACCCCAGAACCGGTTGCAAAAAAGTTGGTTGATCCACGTTGGTCACCCTTTAGGTACGTTGGTTGGGGTGGTGATGTTAAGACTGCCTACTTACTTGAAAGCGAGGGTGTAAAGGAGGACTTAGTCGTCGTACTACATGGAAGAGGCTCGTCGTTATACAACGTGGAATCTAGAGCATTGCACATCGCAGAACTCGGAACTAATGTTATTGGCCTCAATCTACGAGGCCATGGGGGATGTGACAGAAGAAAGGATTGGACCCTTCTCAAAGTTGCGGATGATATTGAGGCAATGTTAGAATCATTTGAACATGAATTTCGAGAGAACCTTCCTGAGAGGATATGGTTTTATGGTCATAGTGTAGGAGGGTTCCTTAGTATTTGGTTAGGTGCGAATCCTACTGGTTGGTGGAAGAATCGTTTGGCTGGCTTGATACTGGAATCTCCAGCGACATCATTTCCTCTAGCCGTTGAATCTCTTCTTCCACCTTATCTACGGACATTCAAACCGTGGGTACGGCAAATACTTCGCCGTGAACATGAGCGCATCCATCCGGACCTTTCGATTCGCTATGCAACCGCGCAAGTACCTCATTTTGGAATGCCGACAGTTCCTGTATTAGTGCTGCAGGCGATGCGTGACGATCGTCTTGGAAGAGAGCATTACAATCTTCTCACATCACATTTAGGTGATGACGCATCTATTCATTTACTATCATCACAACCTCACACATCTGGGGTTGATAGTGAGGAGAGAAAACAGATTCTTGAGAAGTGGCTTAAGCCACGGCTTGGAGATGTGATGGAAGGATTAATATGAGTTTGCAACGAAGATTTGATAGAGCTACGAAAAAGGTGTGGAGATTAAACACTAGACCGGACGATGACATTTTGTTAAACCTCTATGCATTGTATAAACAGGCGACAGAAGGAGATGCTGGAAGACGAGCGCAACGAAGAGGCATCAAAGAAATAGCCAAATTCCGTGCTTGGAAACGTATCCGTGGAATGACTTCTAATGAGGCAATGAATGCATATTGTGATTTAGTGAAATTATTAACCATAAATAAGGTAGCATCTTAATCATAGCGGAGTTGATAATTGTGACTGATAATTTTTCAGGTTATACTTTCCTTATCACAGGAGCGAGCCGAGGAATAGGCAAAGCGATTGCCGTGCGTTTAGGTGAAGAGGGAGCGAATGTGGCTGTTTGCGCCCGAAGTATGGATGAGAATCCCAAGTTACCAGGTACACTTCCAGAAACGGTCGAGGCAGTTGAGGCGGCAGGAGGGAATGCGTTGGCAATTCAACTTGATGTTAGAGATGATGAGCAAGTGAATGTAGCAATTGAAAAGTGTGTCTCTCATTTTGGTGGTTTGGATGGAGTTATTTGTAACGCTGGAGCGCTGTACATTGCCCCATTTTCATTTACACCCATGAAACGATTTGACCTCGTCCATCAAGTCAATGTACGCGCCACTTATGCAACAATCCAAGCAGCTCTCCCACATCTTCACAAATCAGATAGAGGAAGAGTGTTGGTGATATGTCCTCCTGTGTCAATGAATCCTAAATGGCTTGCAGGAACCACTGCCTATACGATTTCTAAGTATGGAATGTCAGTGCTTGTGGGTGGTCTTGCAGCAGAATTAGTTGGCGATGAAATTGGAGTCAATGGCTTGTGGCCGGCAACCACAATCGATACTGCTGCTGTCCGTTACAACGAGGCGTTGGGTGGTGAAGAGATGGCTAATAGAAGTCGTAAGCCATCTATCGTTGCTGACGCTGCGATCCATATATTATCCCAAACCAGTGATTGTACTGGACGTTTTTTCATTGATGAGGAAGCACTTGCAGAAGCGGGGATTACTGATTTAGAGCAGTATTCTGTAACTCCTGGAGGACCGCTTCAACCAGATTTCTATGTATAAGGAATATGTATAGTCCACAAACACAAGCAATCACTAAATGATTAATTGAAAAACCTTGTTGTGCTTAATCATATTTAGTTGGTATAATGGGAAAGCGCTTGAGCGTTATCAACAATAATGAACCCCAATCTTTCTTGCAGCGCGCGCGCTGGATAAGTAAAATCTGAATCTCTCGATGCAATTAATACAGAGCCAAAACCTTCTAGACATTGTTCAGCAATGTCAGTTGAGAAAATCATAATTTCAATATCACCAAACTCGGGATAAATCTCTTCGCCATTGATTGAATGGCGAGTTGTTTTTGAACCACGTTTAATTTTTGCATCAGTTATATCAGAGAACACATCATGTAAATCAACAAAGAAATCTTCAATATCAGCAATCCTTTTTTGCACCAATTTTTTCAACCCAATTTTTTCCGATGAATTCCATGAATTAAATTCTTTAATTGTTTCATTTGCTAGTTTTAAAAGTACCTTTTTATTTATTTTATCATCCCATAGTTTTGGATTAACAAGGCGATCCCCACAAATATTTCTGATGCGTTTTGGATTCCTTTCACATATATCTTTTAATTCTCTCCTTACAGTTTCATGTACACAGATATCAATTCTACCTTGTTGTAATCTATACAATAGTGTTTTGTGAAATTCTCTTCGATTGTCTAAGTGCATGGGTATATCACGCTCAACTTTTAATTGATGTAGGATTTTTTCAGCAAGTGCATCAACAAGTAAATTCGTATCAATAATTACGAGAGGTTTCAAGCTAAGATTTCTAAGATGAATTCTATTACGTATGGGGATATTTATTTCAGTACGAGAAAACATATTTCTTTGCATTATTGAAAGCCTCTGTAAATCTGCAGTATCGAATTTCCCACTATTCATTGCTCGCTCATAAAATAATAATCCATGTTCAGGGCCTCTTTCCTCATTTGCTCTATTTGCAATATTGGATATTTCTGGCAACCTTTTCCGGTTTAATGCATGTTGAAATGCACTTTCTAATTCCCCACCCTTGCGATTATGTCCCTTTAGTACCCAATTAATCGATGCAAGCACTCTTCCTCTGAATGGTTCCTCAGGAAGTCGATGACTTGATGGATATGTAAGGTGTAAATTTAAATCTTCGATAGAATAGTCAGTGACTTCAACAGCACAAGATTCACCATCTGAGTTTTTCTTTTCTACAATTTTAGTCATCACAACATCATCAAGAATCAGATCCCTCGCAATTTCAAGATTATCTCTATTCGCCTCATCATTTACTTTGAGGTATAATTTGAATTTATCAGTTATATTTGCTTTTAGCCCAGATTCAGATTCTAGTAGTTCGATAGCTTCAGGCCAGTTTCCTGCGTGTGCAAAAGAAATCAAAGCCTCTTTGTTTAATTTTTGTCGTAATTCAAAATCATCACAACGTATTGCTGCAGCATGATAAGCTCTTGCAGCTTGCAAACGATTTCCCTTTTTCTCATATAACCTCCCTGTAGCAATAGATGCTTCCACTGTATGTGAATTGTAATTTTTGTACCATTTATCTAAAGCAACACTTGCTACCCCATGTTCTAATACTTGTGCATTAACATTTTTCATTAAACGATAAGTCGGAGGTGTATTTGTCAATACATCTTCAATAATTTCTTCAGCTTTAGCATGGCTTTCCTGCTCTGCACGTTGCAACAAACTATCTGCCCGATTTAATTTAAGATTTAGAATTAGTTGTTTAAACAACATATTTTCAATAGCACCAATATCTGATGATGAGAAACTCTCATCCATTTCATTAAGAAGTTGTTGAGGTACTAATCCATCGCCATCTTCCATCATTGCCCTTCGGCATTGTTTGAAACCAGGTATACTTGCATCAGTAATTGATGCAATTTCTTGAAGATTTGTTTCTCCCCCATCGAGTAAAGATGTTAATGCAAAGGCAGCAGGTGACAGATAACTAGGTAAATCTACATCAGAAATAATTGAAAAAGATTCACGCCTAGCATTATCAATCCATTCTAGAAGTACAGAATTAGATTCAGCCCCAATTAATCTAGCCGCTACTAAAGTCATATGTGGATGAATTTGCGCACCATTTTCGCGAGATGAAATCAAAGTAGCAAGTGCATGAATATCTCCTTCTTTTGTGTATAATTCCATCATCATTTCTTCAGTATCACCGTCAGCACTGCCACTGAAACCAAGTAATTCAGAAACAGTCAACCTAATATTCATGGGGATTAATTCGCAACTCAAAATAACAGATAAATCCAAATCAATACTAGATTCAATAATTTCTTCTAATTTAGTGATAACTAAATCGTAAATATTAGTATCTAATAGAGAAAGTGCAATCACAAGTTGTTGATCATTTGTAATATCTAAATTACTAAAATATGGTTCTAACTCTTCTACTCTTCCAGCATCGCGCATTGCTTCAATTATACGCCATCGCAATAGGGAATCATTAATTTCAACACCCCTTAATTGGCCCCATTCAGTTACTTCTTTGAGACCTAATTCCAAATCCTTTAGTGAGACTTTACTAACATCTCCAGGTATTTTCATTAATGCTTCTACACGGCATGCATCAGAAAGAGAATTATCATTTGTTAGAGAAATGCATTCCTTGTATAATTTGCTATATCCATCATCATCACCATCAACTTCTCTAATATTAATTAGCAAAAGTTGTTGTTTAGCAATTTTACCAATAACACCATCTTCTGTTGATAGACTTTCAAACCTCTCTTTTGCTCCATCAATTCCAGCACTTGCAGATAAGATTGCAGCAAGAAGTCCAACCTTTCCAGTTTTTTCAGACAATAATCGCGCATCCAGTTGTTTTGCTAGCCATTGTTGCTTAATCTTCCCCTTTCGTTGCATTTGGTCATATAGTTTTTTCAGCGGCCCAAGAGTTGACCCCTTCAAGTTAATTCCAATTGGTGGTTTAAGGAGATCAACTAACATCTCACCATCACTGGGGTCAATTCTACATTTATCTAACCAAGATAAATCTTCATTAATTTCAATTTCAATGACATCATACATATCCATTTCACCAAGAATTGATTTGAAAGTAGATGAAAGAGAATGAAACACAGGATGCACCCCATCTGTTTTACACTTTGAACGCAATAAATTCAAATTTTGATTCCAATCATTACTCCACTCATCCCCCAAAATTATTTTGTGAGTTAATAGGGTAGATAATCTATAATCATAATTATCATTACCAATTATCAATGAATCAATACTTTGCATATCGAATTGTTGCATCAACGCACGACCACCACGGCCACCACGCCGACCAATTCTTCTCTTTCCCTTATTGGGCGAGGATGCGTCATTTTCCAAATCATATTTGAGTAAATTGAATAACAAACCTTGCCATTCTTCTTGCATTAATCCCCAGGCTTCAGTACTTATTGCCGCAGCTAACCTTTTTTCTTTATTCCCCCTGCTTCTTTCTTCAGCCTCTTGGAGACATTCTAGAAGCAAGTCATTGGAAATGAATACAACCCCCTATCAATCAACTCCGCCCCGCTTGCTATACATCAACCCAACGATTGAGTTCTTAGCGAACTCATGCTACATGCTGAAGTAGTAATTACGATTGGGGGCAAATGATGTCCTCAATATTACGTGTAATCATAATTATGATACACCCATTATTGGCAATTGGAATATTGTTTTGGATGCATAAGCAATATCAGTATAGAAATAAAAGATTAGAATTACGTGACCAAGTAGCTTACAATTATAGGGCACAACATGAAAAATCAGGGAGACGAATACATCGTTCAGCATTGATCGTAACAATTATTGGTTTCATCTCAAATTTCATAGTAGGTTTTTCAGAAAATAATAACTATTCCTCATTATTTCCGAGTTCATTACATGGGTGGTTTGGGATAATTGGAATTATCTTATTGTCATATATAGTACGTTCAGGAAAAATAGTGAAGAGCAACAGAGAATCCGGTAAAGCCTTCACCTATGAATTACAAAAGCACGGAAGAGCAAGTGATTTAGTGATGATGTTACTAATATTGCACGCATTTCTTGGTTTCATATATTTGTTTCAATTATTGGTGCTTTGACTCTCGTCCCAAGCATCTTTCCAACATTTAAGATGCGCTTCAATATCTTCAGTTGTAACGGGCCGGTCTTCAATACACAACTCTTGATCTAATGGCACAATTCTACATCCACAAGCATTTCTGTGTCCACCCCCATAGGGGTCAAACATTGTTGCTAATTTAGTTAAATCAAATAGTCCACCATTTGGATGGATGAAGGAATTAGTGTAAAAAGATGCAGAAAGTAACCTATTATTCTCCCCTACTTCAGCATGTTGTGTGCCATGAATGATGAGGCAAGCATCACATGCATCACCATAATGGGCGGTTACAAGATACCCGTTAGTGTGTAATCCAGTTTCTTGTAATTTACAAATTGCTAATCTATTTTCAATAGTTGATTTCGTGTCGAGTAATTTTCTAATTTCTTCCATCTCTTCTTTTTTCATTTTTATTCTCTTAGCTACTTCAAAATCCTTTACAATTTCTGAAATAGATTCCCCACTCACTAATTTGTGGAGTAAATTAGTGGTGTATTTTTGATCGGAAGAAGTAACAGTTCTAGAAAGCCATATTGTAGGGTCATCGGAAAGAAATTCATCTTTACTAATCCTACCACCATCTAATCTGTCTACCATGTACATGATTGGAGTCAGTGCTGAAAGGTCGAATAGTGGAAGAAAAAGGTCGTAGGCAACCCTAGCAGCAGAATCCGCTTCACACCAGTGAATATGCCCCCCATTTGCAATAAATGCAGCTTCTTGTTCTTTAGTGGGCCGATTTGTGGCGTGGTGGTCGATATAAAGCCCACAATTTACATGGAATGGTAAATCACAAATTGCAGTATTCGAATCAATTAATTCCTCTAGCCTTCCACTTCTGATTTCTGCAGGGTGTGAAAAAAATACATCGGCATCAGGCCAAGCCGTTTTGAGGACGGCTGCAGCAACAAGCCCATCAAAATCCCCGTCTGCAATTATTAGTTGTATGTCGAGTGATTCAACAAGGTTGCGGGGGGGCATAATTGGTTCGGGGACGAAACATGTCCATAGCCATACCGTTAAAATCGCATTTCTCTTTAGCAATGAATATGGATGCCCCATGTCACGCCTAACTGATGGAGACCTCTTGTGGCTTAGTATTGATTAATTATGATTCTATATTACTACTTCAATATCCACAAGGCCATTGGGATTTTGTAAAAGGTCATGTTGAGGATAGCGATATCTCTCTTGAATTGACAGCATTAAGAGAATTAATTGAGGAAACAGGAATAGAAGATGCTAAAATTATTCCAGGTTTCCAGACTAGAACAGAATATCAATTTACACACAAAGGAACTCAAATAGATAAACAAGTACACTGGTTCATTGCAGAAACGGATGAAATGATAGTCAACCTTTCTCATGAGCACATTGGTTTTCTTTGGCTTTCTTGGGGTGATGCATTGGAACAATTAACATTTGATAATTCAAAAAAAGTATTAATGGCTGCTAAAGAATTTATTGAGCAACGCTAACATATTTGACTAGTTTATTCATCAGTCGAATTTCCCTTTTCACGTTCAGCAAGTGGTTGCCACAAAGCCTCATCTTCACCCAGTGTTGCTGTAACCCATCTGCTGAGAACAAATAACCAATCAGATAACCTATTGAGGTAACTAAAAGACACGTTTCGCACAGATTCATCACCTTCTTGATCACGTAATTTTGCAAGTCTTCTTTCAGTTCGGCGTGTCACTGTACGCGCTAGGTGAAGGTAAGAAACAACAGGGTTCCCTGTTGGTAAAATAAAGGATGATAGTGGTTCAAGATCAGCAACCCATACATCCAATTCTTGTAGTAACCTTTCACTTGCATCATCTTGTAAAACTTGCATCCCTTTTGGAATGCAATCAGGCTTAGTTGAACATTCAGCACCAAGATCGAATAATTCTTGTTGTAATCGAGATAATTTTTTCCCAACATGTGATTGTACTTTGAGAACGGTTGCCCGTGGTCCACCATCTCGAGTAGTAGTTGGCATTCTTTTCAGTTCCATTCTAATTATGCCGATTAGTGAATTTAGTTCATCAATAGTTCCAACTACTTCTAATCGAGTGTCTCCCTTGGATACTTGGGTTCCATCAAGGTGAACGGTTGTACCCTCATCCCCAATACCGGTGTGAACTTTGTTGATTCGAACCATCTAAGCCCCCAAAGTAGGGGGTTGAGAGGTCTGTTATCAATCCCGAGGTTGTATTATTTCAGAAAGTAGAGGCATATTTCTTTACGCGTGCCGACCTAATTTTTTGCATAATTATTACACCAACTATAGCCCAAACAGAAAGTTCAATGGCAATAATAACCCATGACCATGATCCTAATGCGGTCAATATTGTGGTGGCATCATAAGGTACTCCATGAGTACCAATAAATGCAGCTTGAGAAAGGATATTGGCGCTAAACCAAATAATAACAGCACCCCACCCTAACATATTGAATTTATTTCTATTCCGAGCTATCACATCTACCAGTTATATATTGTATTTCATACATTATAAAATTGAGTAAGATATGTGTGGGGATGTCCCACTGTACAATTTAATAGGAACCATGTTATTCTTCACTTTTTATGCCGTCAATGTTCGACAATGCAAACTTCACTGCTTCAACCCAAGCAGGATCTACAGCGTCAACCCCGCCTAGGCGTTGCAATTTTTCATAATGCTCCAAACTAGAATTATTATTGCCAAGATGAGTATAGATATTTTCAAGGGCAAGATGACTCATGGCGTTGATATATTCTTCTTCCATATCCCATGCTTTTTCAAAGCAACTAATTGCACCTCTCTCTCCTTGCAATAACCCTCTTTGAGTCTGCCTCAAACCAGCAGCAGACCACATCTTTGCCGATGTTCCAATTAACATCCCCTTGAAGAAAATATATGCTTCTAAAATTAATAGAAAAGATAGAGTAATGAAAGCAACAATCTGCTCATTTTTCGAAGCCTCACCCCAATCATCAGAGAACAATGCAGTAGCCCCCATACAAAGCAATATTCCTGACATAGGTCCTACAATTACATCCTTGTTTGAATAAGCCATATGCCAAGCCCCAACCACCATCTGTAATCCCCCAATAAGTGTGACAGCAGTTGCAGCAACTCTAGGGCCGTCAAATTGGCGTGGAGATGCCGAAGATACTAGTAAGAATCCAGCAAATCCTAGTAGCAAAATACCATGTTGGCGAGATACTTCAGGAAATGGCTGATCTCTACTTAAATAGATTAGAATTAATCCAATTAACGCAAGCAAAACCACCCACGCAACAATTTCCATAGCGTGCACGTCAGGCCACTTAGTCATGAACCCAATGGTAGTTCACTCAGTTTTATTTTCCCGCCACCCTGGTTTCCAAAAGTTATCATCATCAAGCCACACTAGCCAACCCTCATCATTAGCAGAGAGTAGATGTTTTGCACGCATGTTCAAACCATCAATTAACTCATCAGATAATTCTTCTCTTTGATGTGCTTTCGTCCACTCTTTTTGTAATTCAGTAACCCCTACTTTCCCTTCACTGGGCTCATCAAAGAATTTTTCACAAAGACTTCTGAGGTCTTGTAACCAAGAGCGCGTCCCCTTAACTTGTGGGTCATTAGTTAGGTCCACGCCTTTTTTGGAGAACGGCCACCAACTCATGTTACAACCTAGAACCCGAACTACTTTGAGTCTATCGTTGGATAACTTGAATGCTAATCATCACTTAGCCCCCCTGTGGGTCGAATTATTGTTCATACACATGGGCGCCCTAGGGAACGTGCATACAGTAGATTGGTTGAGATTTATTCGGAGAGATTAGTCACAAACAGTGTAAAGTTGAATCAACATTCTGAGAAATTAAGCCATGATGAATATGTAAGAAAGTTAGAGTTGGCTGCTGAAGGTGCCACATTGATTTTACTTGATGAGGGAGGTGAATCAGGGACTACAGAATGGTTCACTAATTACTGGAAAAATTGGAAACTTTCAAGCAAAAACATTCACCTTGCTATTGGCCCAGTTGACGGATATCAAAGTCATGTGATTGAACAACATCCATCAATTAGTCTTGGTCCATTAACTATGACTTATGAAATGGCAGCAGTTGTTTTACTTGAACAATTATACCGCGCCAGTGAAAGAGATCGAGGTTCCCCCTATCATAGAGATTGATTACAGAATTATTGTTAATATTTTATTTGAGAAATTTCGTTACCTATTTCCACTATTGTGTCTAGTAGTTCATCTACAACCATTTCACTAACATTGGGATTGGCAACAACTGCACGAAGAATTGGTCTACCATCAACTAATGAAGTAGAAATCATAAAACGACCAGATGACAATAAATCAGCCCGTATTTTCTTGTTAGCAGCATCTTGTTTTTCTGAAGTTAATCTGGCCCCAGTATAGCGAATACATACATTTGTCAATGATGGTTCTGCAGCCAATTCAAGCAGTGGATTTTCAGTCACTTTTTCAGCTAGATATTTTGCAATAGAGAAATACCGTTCCACTTGCGACCTCCAACCCTCATCACCTTTAGCACGCCAAGCCAACCAAAGTTTTAGTGCATCAACTCTCCTCCCACATTGGAGACTTTTTCTACCCAAGTCATCATCTTTTGAGTCATCTAAGAATAGATAGTGTGCAGTGTCGGCATGGGAGCATACTTTGTTTAGAGTCCCTGAATTTTTCACTAGAAAAACCGAGCAAACAAGTTGCACGCCCATCATTTTGTGTGGGTCCCAACAAAGTGAATCTGCTTTTTCTATTCCACGAAGTAAACTACGTGTTTTGGGTGAAAGTAAAGCGGCACCACCCCAAGCAGCATCAACATGTAACCATAGATATTCACGTTGACATATTTCACTTATTTCTTCAAGAGGATCAATTGCTCCTTTTACAGTAGTCCCTGCTGTTGCAATTACGCAAAAGGGTATTTTCCCAGCACGTTTTTCTGCAATAATAGATTCTTCTAATTTCTTAGGAACCATTTTCCCATCGTGATCACATGAAATTGGAATTAAGTTGTTTTTACCAATACCTAGAATATTCGCGGCAATAATTGTAGAATAATGCGCTTCTTCTGATATGAAAGCAACCAGTTCTTTTCCCAGCAACCCTTCATTAGCAGCATCAGGAAGTTTTCTATCCCGAGCACATAACATTCCAATTAAATTACCATTAGAGCCACCTGTGGTGAAGATTCCTTCTCCTGACACAAATCCCGCCAACTTAGACATTGTAGCAACCATCTCATTTTCAATTAAAGTTGCCATTGGCGCAATTTCAAAAGTATACATTGAGGTGTTAGTTAGTGCTGTGATTATTTCACCAGCAAACGAGGCAATATTGGTCCCACCCCATAACGGATTCATAAAATGAGGGTGGCTTGTATTAACAGATTCTGCAAGATATATGTCGATATCCGAGAGCATTTCTTCAACATCAATTCCTTCACTCCTCACTGCAAGATCAAGCCTTCTTTTCAATTCTTCAGGACTCCCAGTTTTTTTGATTAGATTAGTAGAATCACCTTGTCCCCCTAGGTGCCGCCAGATGCGAGCAAATATGCCCTGTAACAAACGTTCATCGAAGTCGCTTAACGCCTCTTTGTCGTTAGTCATCGAATCTCCGCTCCGATGCTGTTAGTGCTAGGGTCATCAATGATTTGCTTACAACCGTTCAAGTTCTTGCCGATGTGCATCAATTGCACAAATCGCAGCCATGTGAACAACTTCTCGCACACCATCACCTTGTTGTAAAATTTGCACTGGCCTCGCCATTCCTTCTAGAATGGGGCCAGTCATTTCAGCATCACCGAGATGATCTAGTAGTTTGTATGCAATATTAGCGGCCGCTAAATTAGGGCAAATAAGAACATTGGCAGCACCATTAAATTCCATGAATGGATAATTTTCTTGAATATCACCAACCAAAGCAGTATCTGCTTGCATTGGTCCATCAATTACAAGATTAGGATCTAATGTTCTAGCAATTCGAATAGCTTCTTCAAGTCTAGTCGTACGTAATTCTCGACTAGAGCCAAAGTTTGAAAAAGAGAGTAAAGCAACTTTTGGTTTAAGTCCAAATCGGCGAGCAACACGAGCTGTTTGTACTGCAATTTCAGCAAGAGTCATTTCATCAGGATAGACATTTACAGTTGCATCTCCAATGAATAATAATTTTCCTTTTATTGCCATCATGTACATTCCGACAACGCGCTGAGAGCCATCATCAGTTCCAATAACTTCCAAACATGGTCTAAGGAATGTTGGATAAGCGCGAGTCAAACCACCCACAAACCCATCCGCATCACCTAATTCAACCATGATTGCAGCAAAATAAGTCCTAGATTTCAACATTCTTTGTGCGTCAACAACAGTTAATCCCTTTCTAGCGCGTTTCATGACAAGTGCATCGCGGTAACGACCCTTCCTTCTTTCATCTGTAAGGGCATTGATTATTTCACATTCAAATTCAAGGTTTAATTCTGATTTTAAATTCTCAATTACTTCTGGATTACCTAATAGAATTGGAGTACATATCCCTTCATGAACTAGTTCATATGCTGCTCGTAAAATAGAAGGGTCATCACCTTCAGGGAATACAATTTTCTTCATTGAATGTTTTGCTCTATTCATCACAGAACGCATTACAGAATTAGTCAAGCCATGTCTACCTTCGAGTTCATCACGATAATTTTCAATGATAAAATGTTCACGTTTTATTCCTGCCACGCCGGCTTCAACAGCAGCTTCAGCAACGGCTGAAGCGACCCACACTAAGACGCGCTTATCAAATGGTTTTGGTATGATATAATCCTCACCAAAAGTAATGAAATCTAAACTGTAAGCTTCACTTACTTCATCAGGGACTGGTTCTTTGGCAAGATTTGCTAGTGCTGTGGTGGCAGCCATTTTCATACTGGGTGTAATCTTTTTTGCCATACAATCAAGGGCGCCACGGAAAATAAAAGGAAACCCTAGAACATTGTTAACTTGGTTTGGATAATCAGATCTACCACTTGCAACAATTGCATCTGGCCTAGCAGCTTTTGCTATGTCTGGCATTATTTCGGGATCAGGATTTGCCAAAGCAAAGATGATTGGTCGTTCAGCCATTGTCCGTAACATATTCGGATTTACGATGCCACCTTTTGATAGACCAAGGAATATGTCAGCCCCTACCATTGCATCCGCTAGATTTCCATCGGGGCAATCACAAACAAACATTTTCTTTTCTTCAGACAAACCATTTTTTTCCAACCGAGATTTGGTAATGATTCCCTTTGAATCAACCATTTTGATATTGTCTCTATTTACGCCCAGTTGAACCCAATGTTCTGCGCATGAAATAGCAGATGCTCCTGCACCGGAAATAACCACTTTGATTTCAGAAATATTTTTTTCTACCAACTCAATAGAATTCAACATTGCAGCACCAGAAATTATTGCCGTGCCGTGTTGGTCGTCATGCATCACTGGGATATCTAATTCTTCAACAAGGCGCTTTTCAATTTCAAAACATTCTGGTGCTTTGATATCTTCAAGATTAATTCCTCCAAAAGTAGGGGCAATCCGCTTAACAGTTTCAACGAATTTATCTACATCAGTTTCATCAATTTCAATATCAAAAACATCGATATCCGCGAACGCTTTGAACAGTAATCCTTTGCCTTCCATCACGGGCTTACTAGCAAGCGCTCCTATGTTTCCTAAACCTAAAACTGCAGTACCGTTTGTAATTACTGCAACGAGATTGCCTTTGGAAGTGTAACGATATGCATTATCAGCCCACTTTTCAATTTCAAGACAGGGGTAGGCTACTCCCGGTGAATAGGCTAGAGACAAATCACGTTGAGTGGCGTGCGGTTTTGTAGGGATAGTCTTCATTTTACCAAACGGTTTTGCCGCGTGGTAATCCAACGCGTCCTCTCTCAATTTTTTGTCCTTCACCGCTGACTCCTCACCGACTCAGTTGATACCGCCCCAACACTATCATATGGGGGTTCCGCCCCTTTTTTTACTAACATACGAACCATAAAAGCACTATTAATAATCATATGAGCAATAAAAAACCAATTTAATTTAAGATATTTTATCTAAAATGAAAGATATTTCATTTATTTTCCCCTATAGTAAGTATCATTTCCTACCTTCTCAAATCTTGATGGTATACGAAGTATACATGTTGTCCATGAAGCCATTTCCTTCATAAGTGAAACAGAGAGCGTTGCACACATGGTTCTAGGACTATTGCGCCTACGCCCCTTTGTTCTAGTTGGATTGATGTTGCTAGCATCTTTATCTCCTCTAATGCAAATGGATGCGGGAGCTCATCCGAGTTACATATCAGAATGGGGCTCAGGTGGATACAACGATACTGGTTGGTTACGCATAGATGCAGTAGGCGCAGATCCTAGTAGTGGCCAAATGGCAGAAGGCGATTTACATTTAGAACTCGCTCCCGGCGCAATGATTGACAATCTTTCTTTTGAAGTAAGAGTAAATGGTTCTAATGGGACTTGGATTGAACAACCCCAACTTTCCTTTGTTGATACACAAACATCCATCATGGATTGGCGTGGTTTGGGTGGTTTTGGTCAACAGAACAATTTGATGGGGTCAGATCCGCACAGCTCTAGATTATCTCCTAATTCTGAGGCTGGCGCATCATGGCTAATTCCAGGAGATGCCGAAGTCACTGATTTAGTGGTAGAGGCATTACGACCAGCGGATGCTTATGTCACACTTTCCCCCATTGAAGTAAATGTTAATGCAACAGCAATTCACCCTACTGATGGTAGATTATACATGTTAATGGGCCAGACTTTAATTCAACTTGATGCGGCAAATGATCCACCAGTAATTGAAATAGCGGATGATATATTTGGTGCCAAAACAATGGTGGTTGATGAAAATAATGATCGCTTATTGGTAGCAGTTGATGATAATGGGACCAAGTTTAGAGCTTGGTCTTTGTCAGATTCCAACGAAATCCAAGGCCCTCTTGCATTAGATTCGATGCTACCATCTGGACAGTTCGCCACTGCTATGTATGTGGATATATCTGGGGTACTTTGGATTGGTACTAACAAAGCAGATTTGATAGCAGTTAATCCTTCAGGATTTCAAATAACAGTTCTTTTGAATCCTTTAGGTGGTTCAGACCATGTTACTGATATTGTTGAGATTTCAGGAGAAGTTTTACTTGCTACAAACGGTGGTGGAGTTATGCGTTTTGATTCTTTGAACAATCAGTGGTTAACTAGTTGGGACTCCCAAAATTCACTACCCAGTGATAACGTAGCTCAATTTTCTGTAATCAATGGCATTCTAATGATTGCTCTCGCAGATGCAGGTATTGTGCGGTACAACATTGCAACCACTTCTTGGTTAGCAACTTGGACAGATGCTAATTGGCTAGATTCTAACAATGTACATGGTATGGAAATAGGAGGGGAATGGTTACACATTCTAGCCGGCGATTCATTACATTTCTATAATATTACAATGGGTGCATTTTCTAGCAGCAAGTCGTTACAAAATGTAGGTTTAGTTAGGGGGGGGATGGATCTAATTTCGTGGCCTAGCGGCGGCACTAGGGCACCCGCTGTTGACATGATACTTGCTGGTGACGGGAGTGGTAGTTTTGCTCAATTAGAGCCCGCTACCCCTCCAATTCATAGTTCAACATTGTTACTCGCATCAGGCCCATCTAGCTTGTTAATGTACGATGTTTTAGAAATTAATGACATGGTTTGGGTTGCTGGAGATGAAGTAATAGACATTTTCGATAAGCAACATAATCGTTGGCTAAATCCTATTTGGACGGGCACAATGAATCAAGCACTGGAGACCGATGGTAATCATGTTTGGTTGGCTACTAAAGATGCAGGGATTTTCAAATATGCTCTCAATGGCAGCATTGTAGCACACTTACAAGTGGGAGACGGATTGAACTCCAATGATGCAGATTATATGGCTTATGATGGCCCAACTGACACATTAGTAGTAGGGCATTCTGCTGCCGGAGTGACTCTAGTTAACAACACCAATGATTCGGTATCATCATCATGGTCATCAGGTCGTTCCGATCAATTTTCTAACAATGTCCGCGATGTCGCGGCTCGTGCAGCAATTGCTTACATTGCATCTAACAAAGGTGTACTCCGCATTGACATCACAAACGACACGCTTCTATCATCATGGAGTTCTACTGGTATGGATGATGTCCTCTATATGCCAGTTGAAACAGATGGTAACCTAATTTACCTCGGTATGTATGGCTATGGAGTTCTTGTATTCGATAGAATATCTGGGGATGTAATTGATACGTGGAGAGCTGGCGGCGGCAACAGTCCAGGTTCAAGCACGATTTCCAATAACAATGTGTATTCCTTGCATCGAGATTCTGGGGGTTCAATATGGGTAGGTACCGCTGCTGGGGCAGATAAGTGGGATGGAAGTTCATGGAGCCGCATTCAACCCCATACTGGGTGGGGCTGGGGCCCAACCGACTTCTATGATTTGACATCAGATTCATCTTATCTTTATGCTGGCACCAATTACGGTGCTTGTCAGTACAGACTTTCTGATTTAGGCCGAGAAGATTGTTGGAATTATTATTCTACACCAGAAGGATTACCCTCTTCATATGTGTATTCCGTAGCTACGTTAAGTAACGGACTTCTCTATGCAGGTACCAACTATGGCGCAGGTGTGATTGATACAGTCAATGACACTGTTGTTGATGTGTGGACAGCAGGTGAGGAGACTTGGAATGGGCCACTCTACGAATATGATAATATTGTATATATTGGATTTAACGGAGCAGGAATAGCGCGCTATGACCGAATTAATGATGCATGGCTTACTGCTTGGGATTCATCCAATACTAATAGCCCACAGGATGATAACGATGTTACCACACTAATTCCTGATAGGCAAGCACATAGGATTTGGGTAGGTGGTGATTTTGGACTCCACCTTATCGATTTAGATAATTCCACATTAGAAGAGGATTTTAGCAGGTCAAGTGGACAAAATTCTGCTGGAGAATTAGTTATCATTGGAAATATCCTATATTGGTCTGAGGAAAGATCCGGCACTCAATCTAATGATGATATATATCGTTATGATATTGACAACATGACACAAATCAGTTCAATCGATGCAGGTCAACGAATCAGTCAATCTGGATTAGTCTACGGAATTGGCGAAGGCCCCGATGGGATGTTGTGGATTGGAGTATCACCATCTGGTTGGCAATCTGGATTGTATGCAGGTAGTGTTGTGCGTTGGGATCATGCAAATGACACATGGGGCGGCACGCTAGATGAGACTGGAACAATATTACGCGTAAATTCAGTATATGCGGGTGAGTGTGAACCACTGAATATTTCAGCATGCCATATATTTGCATCATATGGTGAAAAGGTACATCGCCATTTTGATTATCATGGGAACCTACTCAATGAGTGGGATGATTCAGATTTACAAGGACCAATCCGTTCAATTGATCTCTACCAAGGTTTGATTCACTTCGCAACCTATGATGGGATTGCACGTTATGATATGTATAATGATACATGGGCATCTACACTTACTTCTGGAAATGGGCTTCCATCAAATTCAGAAGACACAATATATGATATTGAGATAGTGGGCGATGATCTTTGGTATTCAACAATGGATCCTAATGGTTGGTCTTCTTGGAATCGAAATAGTAAGATTTTCAGATATAACGGCACAACTCAACAATGGTCTGATTGGTCAGCAGGAAGCAATAATATTCCACAGGGATTTGGCTTTTCAATGGAAGTTTGTAATGACATAATGCATGTAGCAATGGCTAGAGTTTCATCACAAGGTGGAGGTAGCCAAGGTGGAGTTGCGCGTTACAACCTTTCTTCAGGCCAGTGGATGTCTCAGTGGACGCAAGGTAGTCAACAACAAAGAGGACTTGACGATGATGACGCAGTTGCACTCGCCTGTGACGAAATAGCAGATGTTGTATATGTCGGCTTTGAAGAGAATGATGTAGGGATTTCTCGATATTCATACAACACCGGTAATTGGTTATCATCATTATCTGAGACCTCAAATGGAATATTACCAGACCAAGTTTTTCCTGATGGGATGCGTTGGCATGATGGAGTGTTGATGATTTCTCACACAAGTGATGGTGGTGGTATTGGAGGGATTTCTCGAATAGCAGCTAATGGTGGGCAATTGGGTTCGGGTATTCAACTTGATTTGGGTACTCAAGCATCTAGCATGGAGATAGTTCCATCACAGGGCAATCAGGTTGATTGGTTAATAGGCAGACCAGGTGGTGATTCAGGTTATAATCGAGTTGACATCATTAATTCCACAGGCCTTCACAAAGGGGCCGTTGACATCCTTGCAGGCCTTTCTAGTGGTAGGATGTTGGATGTTACTTTCCAAGGGACTGATGTGTGGGCTACATTTGCATCTGATTCAAGTCAATATTACGGTTCATCTATATTGCATGGTGAATTACAATCCAATGGAACAATTGTTTGGATAGACGCTTATTCATTTGTTTGGGATGTTGTCAATGAAATGTTGCCTGTAAACAATGATTTATGGGTTACAACATATTCAGGATTATTCAGTGTTGATATTGCAACTGGTCAGATTTCAGGAACTCCAGTTGCCTTACATAATCAAATGCATGGGATTTCCAAACACGGTGGCGACCTTGTCATTGGTTTAATGGGCACTTCCACTTCTTCTGCAGGATTCCAAGTGTTTAATTTGACTACTAATACTTGGACCGATGGTTCATTGATTGCAGGTTTACCATCAAATATTGTCAGGGATTTTGTTGAATATGATAATCGTATTTGGATTGCTACATTCAGTGGCATAGGTGTGTGGAATCTAACTAGCCAATCATGGGATGATTCAATTACAACTCAAAATGGTCTTTCAAGTACATTTGTTGAGCAAATATGGGAGGATAATGGAGAATTAATGCTTGCCACACCTTCTGGGCTTGTCCGTTGGGACGTCGCTAATGAGACTGTAGTGGCAACTTATGACAGATCCAGTGGATTGATTGGTAATCGCGTTAATTCAATTGCGTACTCACCATCGGCCGCGATAATTAATGGTAACTCTACAATATTGTATGGGCCCACTTTGTTCTTATCTCATAATGGAGATGGGGCATCTAGACCCGGCGCGACTGAATTTGATTTATCTTCTATGCAAGCAACTCAACAATATCAAGTTGACATGTTACCATCCAATGATGTTAGGTCTGTAGCGGGTGATTGGTGGGGTGTACATGTCGCTACAACTGAAGAGCCACTGATGCATTGGAATGCAGGTTCAAATCAGATGGAATCGGGAAGCCCATCATGGTCTTTCCAATCATGGCCAATAAGAGATTTAGTTAGTGATGGAACAACTCTACTTGCTATCAGCAGGGCAGGGGCAGATTGGGTTGATATTTCAGGTAGTCAACATGGAATTTATCATCAAGAAAACATATTCCCACTTACTGGTGCATGGGTTGGTGCTAATGGAGTATGGCTCACAACATTAGATGATGGCTTGTTTGGTTTTGGGCCATCTCCAAATTATCTTGAAGTAGAGAGGGAATCTATGAGGAGGGCGGACCCTCTCTCAGCAACTTTTTCTGGTACCTCTTGGGATATCACAAACTTAACTAAACCAGGACATCAGATATCCTTAATTAATTATTCAAATCCAGTTACCACGCCTGCACAAGCAAACAGTGCATCTCCTCTAGGGATCCCAATTCATCAGATGCCGTTGACACTTTCTAGTCCAGTATCAGGTGCAGCAGTTTGGTTATCATCCCACTATCTCAATTATACGGGTGTATGGAATTTAACAGAACTTAATTCTAATTTAGATCAAGACTTTACTCTTGCAGCTAGGAGGGGCGCTTTAGCTCATGGAGGTAGAGATTTACATATTAGATTACAGAGCCCATTAAATGGCTCTCTTGAAGTTAGAATCAAATATAATTGGAGCCGTTCAGAATCACCAGTTGAGATGTTAGATCTTTATGACAGGCCAGATGATGGTGGCGGCGTATTAATTGCAGAATGGACTCCAAGTCAAGACCATGGTTGGGCTGCTTACCTCATCTATTTGCAAGAAGGTAACTGGTCATCATTACCATCATCTGTAGACCTTGCTACCCGTTCTCCAGACATTAGAATCCCTGTTTGGTCAGTGACTTTGGCTGAAATTACTACTGTCAATGGGGTCCCAATTATAGATGGCCGTGATATATATGGTGTCGCCCTCATTGAATATGATGATGGGACATTAGGAGAACCTTCGTCAATAATAGGTCCGGCGTCATCTAGCGATGAAATACCCGAACCACCAGAATGGGCTAATGGTGGCCCGGCTGAAGGTGGGGAAGACGGTGACCTTTACGTTGAATGGAGAAAGTGTACTGCCATTGATCATGCTGGTACAAGGGTATGGGTTGCTGAACAGGAAATCAGCGATGCCCTTGGATTAACGAGCCAAGGCCCAGACATCAACGCTCAATCTAATAGCACAGTGTTCCAACTTGAGAAGGGGCGACCTTATTGGGTAGCACTAACTTGTGTTGATGCTGCAGGACAACACGATCCTGCTAATGCTACAGTCATTGGTCCAATAGTGCCCACGGGTGGTGTAAATGATGGAATACCTCCAGCACCAATAGAGAACATTTCAGCATATGATACGCCAAATGACGGTGGTGGTAGAATTACAGTTGAATGGACCCCTAATAATGAAGATGATTGTGCATGGCACACTATTTTGGTACGCCCCTCTCTTGATGAACTTGTAGCCCCAACCAGCGCGCTAGACTTTGCTAATGCAACGATTGTCCCAGATTGTTCTACTAATTCAACAATTATTTCTGATTGGGGTGGAATGCCATTAGTTGATAATACACTTTACTGGATTACAGTTGTGGCTTTCGATGCTTGGGGTAATGGTGATTTAGGTAATGTAACTGTTGTACAAGTTGCTCCTGAGAAGAACCAGCATGGTACTGATCCACCCCCAAGAGTAGAAAATCTCTCAGCATGGGACCATCCAAATGACATGGGCAATGCTGTGGATGTGTCTTGGAGAGCTTCATCTGTTGATGATTTTGGGTATTATGTTGTTTGGGCAAGTAACCAACCGGTTGATGATTTAGCATTACTATGGTCACAATGTCAAGATGATGTAGAAGCATGTGGGGCTGTTAAAATTAGTATCCAACATCCTATTGATTCAGAGGGTGGTTTGATTGATTTCACCCTAACTAAGGCATTATACAGTAACGAGAGTGTAGAGAATGCTCAACCAGATACAATCCGCCCAAATATTCCTCTGTCAGTAGCAGTTACTATACATGACTTGTATGATTCTGCTTTCCTAACAAATTTACCAACAGTAGTTGTAATTCCAATTGACAATAGAGATGATATCATAGCCCCTGAACGTTTACCTGCTCCAATTGTTTATGACGTGCCAGGTGATAATGGGACAGCAGTATATGTTGAGTTCGAGCCTAGTGATGCTAGTGATATTGGTCACTACGAAGTTTATGCTGATGTCATTGCTTTCACGAGCACAGGACACCGTCAACCAGTTATGATAATCGATCGAAATTTCGATTTACCAATAATTCTAGAGAATATAGATGGCGGAGTTGGTGTGATGTCAGGTATACCCATTCATGTCACAATCGTGCCTGTTGATTCATCTGGTAACGCACATCGTGATTTACTTAACGTAGCCTCTGGAAAGGCTATTGATAATTCAGGCGATGACCCGGGTGGGAATTTACCCGATGTTGATTTCTCTGTAAAGTGGAGTGAAGATGGAACATCAATTGAAGTTGATTGGGTAGATATGGCTAGGATAGATATCCGAAGTTATCGTATTTATGTCAGTAAACAACGCTTTGAGAATACTGATGAAGCTACTCTTGCAAAAGATGGCATCATTGGCACATTTTGGTCTTTAGAACAATATAATGAGACATCGTCTTATGATAATTCTACACAGTGGTTTGTAGCAGTGTCAGCCTATGATGGCAGCGTTTGGAAGCATCTTGTGCAGGCTAAAGAAGTGAAGCCATACAAAGCACCTTCAGATACTGATGGAACAGATAACAGCGACGGTGAAGCAAGTGCCGGATTGTTTGATTTAATTGACATCAATACGTTATTGACAATTATTCTTTCAATGGCAATTTTCACTGTCCTAATGCTTGCCGTTCGGGCGCGCCGCAGGAGAGGAGATAATGAGGCATGGCAACTTGCTAATGCAGCATGGGGATTACCTCAACGTGAAGAGAACTGGGGTGAAAGTGAACCAACTCAAGATGCTGATTTGGCAGGCACCTTAATGCCGGCGGCATCTCAAATCAAAGCTGAAGAAAGTAGACCTACTCAAAAATCAACTTCTGATTACAGTGGATTTGCCGCTGCTGAGCCACCAACTGATGCAAGTAGGCGATTAGCAGAATTATCTCATGATCTCTTTGATGATGCACCTCCAAGTCGTCCATCAAGCGGAGATTCTGAACTTGATTCATTGATTGATGACCTCTTGTGAGATATTTTACTGTACATTTGTATAGGTGGGATTGATTGCTAAGGACCTAGTCTGGGATACTCGGTGGCATCATGGTTAAGCAAGCAAGAAAATCAGTTTTCACCACTATGAGATGGGATGGCAAGTATTCAGTATCTCATTATTCAAAACATATTGATAGATTATCCAACCATTCCTCAAGATTAGGAATTACATTGCCAGCAAATGTTGATTCATTAGCAATTGATGTTCTTTCAAAAGCATTTAATGATTCCAATACCGCAGAAAATGAAGGAGAAATAGGACTTGTTAGATTGAGTTTAACATCTGAAGGGGTGATGAGCGCAAGCACGCGTTGGAAAAACCCAATTAATTCTCCTATGAATATTTCACCTACGGCAATAACTCAAGTTTCTGCAACAGCACTACCAGCCCCCCATTGGGGAGATTCAATTGACGGCTGTAAACATGGAGATTGGCAACCGTATCTAGATGCAAAGAAAGTAGTTGATGAAAGAGATTGCAAAATCGCCTTATTCATTAGAGGTGATGCAGTAATTGACGCTACATCTTCAACCCCATTATTACTAGATGATGATGGTGTTGCTTGGATTTCAGATCCCATTTACGGGGGCGTTGATTCAGTATCTATTGCTAGTTTAATTCCATATTTGAGTGACTGTGGAATCCCAGTATCCCAAGGCCGCCTTACAAAGCAACTAATTTCACGCGGGCGAGCGTTACTAGCGGTGGGAACAGGTATTGGAGTTGTACACATTACTAAATTAGATGGTCAAGACATAGGAGATGGTTCTACAGATTTTGCTATGCTTTGTAGTAAATTATTCAATGATGCAATTAATCAATCTTGGTTCGAAGTAAAAGGGGTGGATGATTGATATCTAGTAAACAATGGACCCTTGATGAAGAGGATGCATTCGCCCCCAACCTTTTGGAATATTTGCGAAATTCTGGTTTAATTGGTTCATTAGCAAGTGAATACGGTGGCCCTGATGAGTTAATGTTAATTTCAGATGGGCCGATTACAAACGATTCCAATCTTACTTTAATTGCGGGTCCGCCCACAATTAGATGTACTTCAACCCAACCTAGTAGAGCTAGACAACCACCTTCAAAAAACCCAAGTTCTGCACTTGATGGTATTTTTGATCTCACTGGTGCCGAAACAACTTGTGATTGGCAAGTGGAGGAGTGGGGCCCAAGGGGGTGGGAATCTAGGGTGACAATTGAGAGAGAGAGTCTCGCATCATCTCTTCGCGCCCTTTCGCCCCTATTACCTGATATTGCAACGCCCGAAATAATTACTCCAGGAGGCTTTGCAGGTCTTCTAACATATGATTTAGTTCAATGGACTGAACCTGTCAGATTACAGAACCTCCCTGAACCCTCGACACTTCTTGGTATCCTATTTCGGGTGGACCGTTGGATAGTGCATAATAGAGAAGAAGGCATTTTATCGATTCTATCTTTGCACCCTGATGGTTGGTTCAATAATTGTTCAGAAGTAATAGATGAATGGATCCTTAATCGTTTAACTACAACAATTACACCCGCAGAACAGTCACCTTCACATTCTACAATTTCTGATGATGAGCATTGTAATATTGTTGATACCGTACGTTCTGCAATTAAAGATGGTGATTTTTATCAGTTAAATTATGGCCGCATTTGGTCTGGCAAAATAAGTGAACCATGGACTGTTTTCAAGCGTTTGCTAAAATCCAATCCCGCACCTTATTCTGGTTGGTTATCAATACCCGATCATGATTATGTTGTAGCTAGCGTAAGTCCTGAATTGTTGTTGTCCATACAAGGTGATGAATTATCAACACGTCCAATAAAAGGTACGAGGCCACGTGCTAGAAGAAGAGATCGAGATGAAGCTCTGAAGAGAGAGTTAGTATCAAGTCGCAAAGAAGTTAGCGAGCATATGATGTTAGTCGACCTTGAACGCAATGACCTAGGTAAAGTGTGCAGGGTAGGTAGCGTGAAGTGGCATGATTGGCGTATTGAATCGCACCCTAATGTCCACCATCTCGTTAGTGATGTAAGGGGCCGCCTACGCGAAGACTGCGATAGTTGGGATGCGGTGCAGGCATTATTCCCAGGAGGTAGTATCACTGGTTGCCCTAAAACGGCAACTATTGCGGCGATTGATGAATTGGAAGCAACACCTCGTCATGCATGGACGGGTTCACTTGGCTTCCATGATCCTCGTAGTGGTGTTGCTTGTTGGAATATATTAATTCGTACATTAGAAGCAAAAAGAGTCGAGTTGGGAGATTGGCAAGCAAAAGTTCAGGCTGGTGGTGGGCTTGTTTATGATTCCATATCAACTCAAGAAGTAGAAGAAGCGAAGTGGAAGGCACAAGCACTTCTAGATGCTGCTTGGGGCGTTTCAGAAAGTAACATCCCGAAAGGAAAAATGTCAATTGAATGCGTACCGGCATTAGATGAGCGCACAGAATCTCTATTACAATCTCTTAATTCTAAATCTCAAATTTGTATATCTCCCGCTGAACCAATTAGATGGATGCAGGGGGATGCCCCTCTCCCCTCAACTAAAATGGGAGAACGCCGCTTATTGTTCGTGGACAATCTAGATTCATTTTCTTGGAATATTGTTCACGTGGCTGCTCAATTAGGCGCAGAAGTAGTCATTGTCGAGGGCCGTGGAGAATTGGCAATGAGTGGTGCGAAACACATTGTTGAATCAATTAAACCAACTCACATCATAATCGGCCCAGGACCAGGTAGGCCCTCTCATTCCCCACTTACTCAACTTTTAGCAAAAAATTCTATTGAAGGAAAAATTATCAATGAAGCAGGGGATATTATCCCGCTTCTTGGAATATGTCTAGGCCACCAAGCATTAGGTGAGGCTGTTGGGTGGGAGCTAATGCCTGCACCATCAGGAGCAGTTCATGGGGTGCCAGATGATATCATAATGGAAGAAAATGAGTTATTCTCAAGAATTCCAAGTGTAACTAAAATGATGCGATATCATTCACTTATTCTAAATCCAACAAACCAAGATCTTGAAATTATTGCTACAGATAACAAATCAAAATCATTAGTCATGGGTTTAATGCATCCAGAATTGCCAATATGGGGGGTACAATTCCATCCAGAATCATGTGGTAGTCCAGATGGTTGGAAGTTGTTGGATAATTTTCTAACCAAGTCAAACAGGATTGTAGGACAAAGTGTTGAAGTGCCGTTGCTTGGTCGAGAGGGGTGAGGGATACAATGGCTACCTGTCGATTATGTCGTGGTGTATATCCTCAAGAGCACTTCATTAATGGCAACGGGCCAAGACATTTGGTTTGTGAAAGATGTGGTGTTGAACATGGTTATGTCACTTTAGAGGAAACATCATCACTCTATGATGAGGAAACCTCGCGAGCGCGCATGTCTGTAATCGGTCGCAGACACGCCCCCGTTCTATGGCTTATTTTGGGCTGGGTTCTTTGGGCCCTCTACTTTTCAAGTCTACCACTTTGGGGTAAAGCCTCGTTGGTGATTCTTCTAATTACAACTCTAGTAGTGCCCGTCATGTATTTCTTAGGTGGTGCGAAATATCAAGCAGATTTGCGTCGTTTATCTACTAAATGAGATAGGACTCAACCTGATGCTTGGTGTCAAACGGTTGAAATAGTATCATTGCAACCGGGAAGTTAGAGGGAACACTGGGTTCCCTGAACGAAAAAGTGAAACGGCGTGGAAAAAGGAGATAGTGGAAAGAACTACGATACTGGGTTAAAATCGGAGCATATTGCTTCGCAGTCCATCGATTTGATGGATTACAACCCGGTCCACTGCGCCGCAAGAATAGTAAAGTTGAGCGCACGCTCGATATGCTGTTTTGCATACCCGAACTCCCAGAGTCAGACTACCCAGCATGCTGGGGCTGTCCTGGTAAGAGAGAACAGCGGGTTCTCTGCAATTTAAAAAATAAAGGAGATATGAAAAATATGAATAGAAAAAACCTGAGTGTGTTAGTCGCACTCCTAATGATTCTGATGTCAGCAGCAGCTGCATCTGGTGATGGAACCGATCCTCTCGACCCTTCCGATGGTGGGGCAGATTGGGACGGCGATGGATTGACTAACGCAGAAGAGCAGAACCAAGGAACGGATATGACGAACCCAGATAGTGATGGCGATGGCCTTCCAGATGGTTGGGAAGTGGCCAATGGCCTCAACCCTAATTCTGGTAGCGACGCTAATGCTGATGGAGATGGTGACGGTCTAACAAACGCCCAAGAGTACGCTAAGGGTACTAACCCTAACAGTGCGGACACGGATGGCGATGGCCGACCAGATTCAACAGATCCATTCCCGAACGACCCTAATGATGGTGAGTACTCAGATTCTGACGGCGACGGTATCCCCGACGCCTACGACCCTGATTACCAAACACCTGAGGACGGCTCCGGAAACGGTGGCACCTCTGGCGGTGGTGAATCTGACCAAGACCCTGGTGAAGGCGAAGGCCAAGGACAAGGACAAGGACAAGGCCAAGGACAAGGACAAGGCCAAGGCCAAGGACAAGGACAAGGCCAAGGACAAGGACAAGGACAAGGA
>Ga0208766_1000253_pt1 | contig 29127 bp, 29 predicted proteins | sample ETN01SmetaG_3_FD_185792 | JGI IMG/M metagenome (GOLD analysis project Ga0208766, IMG submission 185792) | Marine microbial and viral communities from oxygen minimum zone, Eastern Pacific Ocean - ETNP2014F12-01SV263 (SPAdes) (version 2) | ecosystem: Environmental > Aquatic > Marine > Oceanic ... | reverse complement strand
TTTGCAATGTAATGAGCACCGAAAAGAGCGATGTTCATTCCAATGACCTCTTGAACATTATCTAATATTTTTTCTTGATGCAGTAGATGATGTATGAATGGGTCATGGATTAGCATATCATGGTGGAAGGCCTCAGGACGAGTATTAGGATATTTTTCACTCAACCATTTTATATGATTTTCAATCTCCATTACAAGACCTGGGTCAATGACATTCCTTACTATGGCACAGCCATCCCGATCGTAATTCTTTTTTAGATCTTGATCAATGATCTTCACAATAGGTTTATTTGTTTGTGCTGTCTAAGCATACAATTATTCATGACCACTAGCATTCCAGCCTTCTTGGCATTTTTTGCTGATTCTTCATGAAAAATCGAATCTTGCATCCAGATCACCTTTGATTCAATTAATATTGCAGATTTTACAATATCAGATACATACTCTGATCTTCGAAAGATATTTACTATGTCAATTGTTTCATCAATCGATTCTAGATCTGGATAGCAGCGCATTCCTTCAATATGCCGATGTCCAGGATTAACGGGTATTATATTGTAACCGTTATTTTTCATATACATTGAGACGAAGTGACTAGGTCGTTCTCTTTTTGGGCTGAATCCCACCACCGCTATGGTCTTATACTGAAATATCTTTTTGATTATATCGTGATCATTCATTTCTTAAATAGATTTGATATCACATATCCCGCAATATTGGGATTCTCCTTCAATCTCCGCACCGAATAGTCAAACCAATCGGGCCCGAAGGGTACATAGATCCTCACATTATACCCTCTTTGGATTAATTCATCTAGACGGCCACTCATCGGAACACCAAATAATGCTTGGAATTCAAAAAGATGTGGAGAAATGTTTTCAACATTGATCCATTCTATCAACCTATCAATAAGGATTTGGTCATGAGTCGCATACCCGCAAAATCCACCATTTCTAGCCATGGTTTTTGCCAATAATAAAAAACTATTTCTTATATCTTCACGATCTTGAAAGGCAATTTCACTGGATTCTTTATAGATGCCCTTACAAATTCTGGAATTAAATTGACTGTCACATAATTCTTCTATGTCACCTTCACTTCTATAGAGATATGCTTGTATGGCTATACCAACGTTATTATAAATGGTCTTGCATTCCCTATATATGTCTAGTGTTTGGTCGGTAAAATCAGAATTCTCCATATCTATTCTTAGAAAATTCCCAAACTCGCTTGCCTTTTTTGCAATATTTATCATATTTGTAACAGCCTCGGATTGTGAGATATTCAATCCAATATGGGTTGGCTTAACAGAAATTGTACAATCAATGGAATGGTTATCGATGTCTTCATAAAGCGAGCAATATTGCGACGTGATCTCACGCGCTTGTTGCGTCTCATTGATATGTTCGCCTAGAATATCAATTGTTGCACTGAATCCCTTTGCATTCAATGATTTTATCTTTGATAGGGCCTCCTCAACGGTCTCACCAGCAACATACGGCTTGGCAAAGGGCTTTGCAAACCATCTAGGCAAGTATGGCAGGCTTCTTGTGATCATTGAATCAATAAGTGTCATATAAAAAATTATACCAAACTAAATTATCCAGCCAGTATGTTTTCTTCGAAATCATTCAAATAAATAATAATATTTATAATTGAAGTTTAATTTGACTAAGCAAAATATCGAGGAGTAAATTTATAGTCTATTTACCCCCCATCAATTAGATAATATGTATAGAGATTTCGGAACCGTTTTTTTTGCAACAGTCATTGCCATTGTCTTTGTGTGTGTACCATTGATAATAGCTTGGCTTGTTGCCCCATCAAATAAAACAAAAGAAAAGTTAGAGACATACGAGTGCGGCGAGGTGGTCGAGGGTTCAGCATGGCTCCAGTTTAACATACGATTTTATGTTATAGCCTTGATATTCTTGATCTTTGATGTTGAAGTTGTTTTCCTTTTTCCATGGGCTGTTGTTTTCAAGGAACTAGGTCTTCTTGCATTGATCGAGATGGGAATCTTTCTGCTCATCTTAGTAGTTGGTCTTGCCTATGTTTGGGTTAAATCAGACCTTGATTGGGTAAAGAGAAGAGTTAAATATGGTACCGGGAGATATCAGAAAATTGCAATCGAACAGGATAATTAAATGGGTCTTTTAACAAATAAGTTTCAGCAGGATAATGTTGTTGTTGAAAAGTTAGATAAATTACTTAGTTGGAGTCGTTCAACAAGCCCATGGTTCTTTCAATTTGGAACAGCATGCTGTGCAATTGAAATGATGGCCGCAGCGGCAAGTCGCCATGATTTGATGCGGCTAGGTATTATTCCCAGAAGCTCACCGAGACAAGCAGATGTGATGATAGTCGCAGGAACCGTTACGATGAAGATGGCCATAAGGGTTAAAAAACTCTATGAACAAATGGCCGACCCAAAATATGTTGTAGCAATGGGATCCTGTGCCACCAGCGGTGGGCCCTATTGGCAACATGGTTATCATGTCCTAAAGGGAGTTGATATTGTGATTCCTGTGGATGTCTATGTTCCAGGCTGTCCCCCTAGACCTGAGTCTCTTATAGAGGGACTATTGAAACTACAGGAGCAGATCCTTGAAGATCGACCATTAACTAGAAAAATGGCATGAGCCAAGAAAAAGAAAAACTAATAGCAGAGTTGGTCAATAAAGGCCTAGACGGTGATATGGACTCTGTCAATGCATGTGAAGATAGGGTTACCCGTTCTAAGGTCAAGGCAATGATAATGAAGATCAAAAAGGGAAGCTTAGATCGTCCACAAATGCCTGTATCATTATCAGATACGCCAAATGAATCTGATGATACCGGCAAGACTGATGACAAGACAACTGAGGATATATCTCAAAAGATAAAAAATATGTTGTTAGATAATTTCCCAGATGAGACCGATGAAACTGGTCAAGATGGACATATGTATGTTAGACCCGATAAATGGCTAGATATTGCTACTTGGCTAAAGACTGAGTCGTCGCTTCTTTTTGATTCCCTTCAATGCCAAATGGGTATAGATGTTGGAGAGGACATACTTGAATCAAGGTACAACCTACATTCCATGGTGCATGACCACTATTTGGAAGTTAGGATAAGAGTTGCCAGGTCTAATGCTAAGATTCCTTCCGTTGAACAGGTATGGAGAATTGCTGATTGGTTTGAGAGAGAAACATATGACATGCTTGGCATTGAGTATGTTGGGCATAGAGATCTGAGAAGAATATTATTGCCAGATGATTGGGAAGGGTGGCCACTTAGAAAAGATTATAAAGAGCAGGAAACTTACCATGGTATTGTGGTACCAAAAATGAAGGAAGGATGGGACTAGTTCACGGCGAAGAAATGGTCCTAAACATTGGGCCTCAGCATCCTGCAACCCATGGTGTATTGCGTCTTCAAGTAAGAACTGATGGTGAGGTTGTGTCTCAGATAACACCTTATATGGGATACTTGCATCGATGTTTTGAGAAACATTGTGAAAATGTTACATATGAACAGGTCATACCTTACACTGATAGGTGCGATTATCTGTCCTCCATGTCTATGAATTTCGGATATGTTGTCGCAATGGAGAGGTTGATGGATATCAAGGTCAATGAACGGGTCGAGCATATTAGAGTTGTTATGGCAGAGTTACAGCGAATTGCCAGCCACCTATTATGCACTGGTGTATTTGGTTTGGATCTTGGTGCATTCACTCCATTTCTTTGGGCACTTAGGGATAGAGAGCGCATACTTGATCTGTTCGAGTTTACCTGTGGTGCTCGACTGTTATATAATTATATGTGGGTTGGTGGATTGAGCCATGATATTCCTGTGGGTTTTGTTGAGTCAACCTTTGAATTCCTTGATTATTTTGAACCAAAGATCGATGAGTTGGAAAATATACTCGCTCACAATAAGATATTGGTAGAACGTTCAGCTGACATTGGCGTTATGCCAAAGGATATAGCAATAAGCTATGGTGTGACTGGTCCAAATCTAAGAGCGTCTGGGGTAAAGTGGGATCTTCGAAAGAATGATTCATACTCAATTTATGACAGATTTGAATTTGACATACCAATTGGCGAAGGGAAAAAGGGAACCGTTGGTGATTGTTGGGATAGATTTTATGTTAGAATTCTTGAAATGAGAGAAAGTGTCAAGATCATAAGACAGGCACTTGCAAGCATGCCAAAAGATGGAGATGTGCACCAGTCTCTGCCTAAAAAGATACGCCCACCTAAAGGTTCAGTTTATGCTCGTACTGAGACACCAAGGGGTGACCTTGGCTACTATATTGAGAGTGATGGTAGTCCAATTCCCTATAGGCTAAAGATGCGTTCGCCTGCCTTTACTGCTCTATCTGTAATGGATGAGATTGCTGCTGGCTGGTTACTGTCTGATGTACTTGCAATTTTAGGTAGTCTTGATATTGTTCTTGGAGAGATAGATAGATGACCGTTGATTTCATCTTTGAAGGTTTGAATCAATTATTCCCGAGTTTTGCAGGCAATGATATTTTTTTAATTCTAGCAATGTTATTGCCATTTGCAGGACTATTTGGCTTTATCACGATCTATGGATTTGGTGTGATATATTCAGAATTGAAGGTCTCATCATTTATTCAGGATAAGACTGGTCCGATGGGGCAAGGTCCCGGTCTGCATGCAGGCAAATGGGGTCTATTGCAGCCTGTTGCGGATGGTCTAAAACTTTTCTTCAAGGAGGATATTATCCCTGCAAGTGCGGACAAGCCCCTGTTTATTCTTGCCCCATTTCTCATTTTTATTGGTGCTTTTATAAGCATCATCGCTGTTCCCTTTGGCGAGAAGATCATTGTGGCAGATATGAACATAGGTATCTTTTATGTTCTTGGAATTGGGAGTTTAGCTGTGATTGCAGTGATCTTAGCAGGTTGGTCATCTAATAATAAATGGGCGTTATATGGAGGTATGAGGTCCGCCGCACAGATCATTAGCTACGAGATACCAGCAGGAATTTCTTTGGTCGTAGTTATTATGCTGACAAGTTCATTAAGCATGCAGGAGATAATTTCCTATCAAGCGGGTGGTCTTTTTAACTGGGTCATCTTTGATAATCCATTCATGCCAATTGCCTTTGTGATCTACTTTATTAGCGCACTTGCTGAGACAAATAGAACGCCATTTGATCTTCCTGAATCAGAATCAGAATTGGTCGCAGGTTTTGTCACCGAATATTCTGGAGCCCGCTACGCACTTTTTTTTCTGAGTGAATATGCAAATATGTTTGTCGTAAGTGCAGTGGCAGCTACTGCATTCCTGGGAGGCTGGCAGAGTCCTTTCTCTGATTTTCTCAATACTCCTATCTGGAGCATGTTCTGGATGATCAGTAAAACATTTTTTCTAATTTTTGTAATGATCTGGATAAGATGGACGGTTCCGAGGTTGCGCGTGGATCAGCTAATGCATGTGTGTTGGAAAGTTTTTATCCCTATCGGACTATTCAATATCTTTGGAGTAGCCATATGGACTGTTCTAAGAGGATAAAATAATGGTCAAGTTCTTTACTGATATTTACACAGCAACCTCAACGATTCTTGGAGGAATGATCATTACCATCAATCATCTCTTCACTGCTAAGAGAGGTATTGCTACTTTACAGTATCCTGAAGAAAGATGGCCTCGTCCTGAGAGAGACATTGGTTTTGATCATGGGAGTTATAATGTCATAAGGTCCAGACTTCACGTTGATATTGATGATTGTATTGGTTGCCTAAAGTGCGAGCGCGCCTGTCCAGTCAACTGCATAAAAATTGAGACCTCAAAGGCACCAGAGAGAGGAGAGGACATCAAGGATGTCAAGCATATTGGCATTACTTCCAATGACTCACGTAAGGCAATGGTCGTTACACGATTTGATATTGATATGACCGAGTGTTGTTACTGTAATCTATGCACCTACCCATGCCCAGAGGAGTGTATATTCATGACTGGTGGCCCAAATAGTAAAAAACACCCTATTGACTATGAGTTCTCAGAGCCAGATCGTAGCGACCTTATCTATAGATTTGCAAAACCTGGTACAAAGGAAGGTATGGAAAAATTATTAAATGATGATAATAAGGTCGAGGCATAGCATCAATGACTGAGGTCCTCTTTTGGTTTATGGCTTTGTTTACGGTCGCCTCAGCTTTGATGGTGGTATTGAATAATCAGCTATTATATTCAGCAATCGCTTTGTTATTCACGCTATTTGGCATTGCGGGACTTTATATATACCTATGGGCAGACTTCATAGCAGGTGTTCAACTTCTTGTATATATTGGTGGCATAAATGTCCTGATCATCTTTGGGATCATGCTTACAAATCGCATCGCATCTGTAAGACTATCACAGACAAATCTTCAGCAAGGTGTAGGTGGCGTATTCGCTTTTTGGGTCTTTTTACTCATATCACTAGTTATTTCAAAAACACCATGGTATCAACTGCCCGCTGTAGAGCCCTCAGGAACCGTAAGGGAAGTGGGCACTCTGTTAATGACAAAATATCTTTTGCCTTTTGAGGCCGCATCCATCTTATTACTTGGCGCACTGATCGGTGCGGCCATTCTTTCGAGGGAAGCAAACTAATGGATCAATTAAATAATTATCTATTCATTGCTGCAGCTCTTTTTTCCATTGGCTTGTTTGGTGTTATGACTCGAAGAAATGGTATCGCAGTTCTCATGGGAGTTGAATTGATATTGAATGCTGCAAACATCAACTTTGTTGCCTTTTCTCATTTTGGAGGTATGAACCTGGATGGACACATCTTTGCCTTGATTGTAATTGTACTAGCTGCTGCTGAGGCTGCTGTTGCATTGGCAATCGTCATAAACATATATAATAATCTAAATACCATAAATGTTGATGAGGCATCAAGGATGAAGGAATGATGGAAAATATCTTTATAAAATATTCATTATTGATTCTATTTCTGCCTCTGGCAGCCTTTGTCATCCAGATATTTTTTGGTAAACGCTTGCCTCGTCAAGGTGACTGGGTATCTATTGGCGCAATCTCAACGACTCTTGTCTTGGCAATCACAATGTTCGTTGCCATGATCATGAAAGATGATCCAGATTTTTATCAAGAAGCATCTTTTACCTGGCTGGACATGGGAGACTTCGAGATCAGACTAGGGTTCTTGGTTGATAACATTACCGTAATAATGTTGCTTGTTGTTGCTCTTATCTCTACCTGTACTCATGTATTCTCGACTCAATATTTGAAAGGTGATATTAGGTACTCACGCTATTTTGCATATCTTGGCCTATTTACCTTTTCAATGAATGGAATAGTTCTTGCGAATAATTTGATGTCCATGTACATGTTTTGGGAATTGGTGGGTGTCAGTTCCTATCTATTGATAGGGCATTGGTTTGAAAAGGATTCTGCAGCAAATGCAAGCAAGAAGGCTTTTCTTACCAACAGGGTTGGAGACATAGGATTTTTTATTGGTATTATGTTGATATATAATGCGATAGGATCATTTGCTTTTTCTGATATTTTTGATGGAGTTTCATCTGGCCTTATAGCGGGTAGTACTTTGACGCTTGCTGGAATTGGGCTATTCATGGGTGCAATGGGAAAATCATCGCAGTTCCCGCTTCATATATGGTTGCCTGATGCAATGGAGGGCCCTACGCCGGTCTCGGCATTGATGCATGCGGCAACGATGGTCGCAGCTGGAGTTTATCTTTCTGTAAGGATTTTTCCAATTCTTACCCCCGATGCCCTATTGGTTGTGGCCTATGTCGGTGGCTTTACGGCACTCTTTGCTGCGTCAATAGCGATCACGCAAACTGATATCAAAAAAGTACTCGCATACTCGACAGTGAGCCAATTGGGGTATATGATATTAGCTGTAGGTACTGGTGTCTATACAGCCGCATTCTTCCATTTATTGACACATGCAATGTTCAAGGCGAACCTGTTCTATGGTTCAGGCTCGGTCATTCATTCAATGCACCATGCTTTACATGAGAAGCATGATCACGAGACCGATCCCCAAGACATGCATAATATGGGAGGTTTCAAGGATAGGATGCCCATAACATACTGGTCGATGCTTTTCAGTACTTTGGCGATAGCAGGGGTTCCTCTTTTTTCAGGGTTTTTATCAAAGGATGCCATTCTAGCAGGCACACTATCCTTTGCTCAGCATCACCCGGCACATTTTCTTCTTCCTGTATTTGGTTTTGCAGCAGCTGCTATGACAGCATTTTATATGTTCAGAATGATGTTCCTTACATTCCATGGAAAGCCAAAAATGCCTGATATAATTGATGATATACATGAGTCTCCAAAAGAGATGACAGGCCCATTGATCTTATTGGGTACGCTCAGTTTATTTATCTGGTATACTCTTCCATATTTCAATCCTATGTCCACACATGGCTGGTTTACAGACCTTGTTGTGCCTAGTGATTCTGTCGTACCTGGTAATCCATCTGCACAGCAGATAGAAGAGGGTGCACACCATGCCCATCATCTTGCAATGTATATCTCAATAGCAGTCGCGGTGCTTGGCATCTTCCTTTCTTGGTTTACCTATATTAAGAAGGGACTGTCTGCTCAGGCTTGGACGGATCGTTTTGGTTTCTTATATGATTGGAGCTTCAATAAATACTATTTTGATGAAAACTATGATAAATATATCTATCAACCATCTTTTAGGCTGGCTGAGAGAGTTGCTTGGATAGATTGGGAATTGTATGACAGATATTTTATTAATGGTTTTGGTCGTTTAACTAATTGGGCCAGCAAGGTCACTGGAAAATTTGATTTTGATGTCATTGACCAATTTATTGTGGATGGAACAGGAAGGATGGCAGCATTATTTGGTAGAAAATTAAAGACGATCCAGACCGGAAAACTTCAAAATTATGTGCTGTATGTTACAGCCGGGATAATCATACTGATGGTTATTCAGTCATTTTAACACAAATGTGTGAGTAGGGGAAAAGATGGAACATATTCTCAGTTTGCTTATTTGGCTACCCGTCATGGGGATGGTCGCCATTGCATTTATACCGCGTGAAAAAGAAGATCTGATCAGAACTTCTGCAGCGATAACAACAGGGACTCAATTTTTGGTGACCTTATTGCTGTGGAGTGCTTTTGATTCCCAAGATGGATCAATGCAATTCAAGGAATGGGCAGAGTGGATTCCCTCATTCAATATTGCATATCATCTAGGCGTCGATGGCCTGAGTCTTCCTATGGTCATCTTGACTGGTATGCTCTTCTTCATAGGGGTATTCGTCAGTTGGAATATAAAAAAGGCTGTTAAGGGTTATTTTGCCCTTTTCCTATTACTTAATACAGGAGTCATGGGTGTATTCCTGTCACTGGATTTCTTCCTTTTCTATATTTTTTGGGAGGTCATGTTGCTACCAATGTATTTCTTGATTGGGATGTGGGGAGGACCTCAAAGGGAATATGCAGCAATAAAATTCTTTTTATATACGTTATTTGGTTCGGTATTGATGCTAGTTGGAATTCTAGGCCTCTATTTCTACTGTGGTAAGACATTTGATATTTTAGAACTCACTAGAGTTGCACCCGAGGCACTGGGAGGCATTCTCTGGTGGGGAATGAGTGCGATAAAGGTGATATGGGTTCTTCTTTTCATAGGTTTTGCGATCAAGGTTCCTGTCTTTCCATTCCACACGTGGCTGCCACTTGCACACGTTGAGGCACCAACCGCAATCTCCGTCCTTCTTGCAGGAATCCTATTAAAACTAGGCGTCTATGGTATAATAAGAGTTAACTATGGATTAATGCCAGATGGTGTATACTGGTTTTCAACTGCATTGGCCTTATTGGGACTAATTAACGTCGTTTGGGGAGGACTCTGTGCGTTAGCTCAAAAAGATCTGAAGAAATTAGTTGCCTACTCAAGTGTGAATCATATGGGATATTCTTTAATAGGCATGGCAGCAGTTGTTGCTGCGGGTGAGGCCCATGGATTGAATATGAAGGCTGCGCAAGCAGGACTAGGTGGTGCTGTTTTCCAAATGTTCAATCATGGGACAATATCCGCAATGCTATTCATTCTGGTTGGCGTCATTTATGAGAGGGCACATCATAGAGAGATCGAGGGCTTTGGTGGACTTGCAACCCAGATGCCTATCTATACGGGTATTACTGCAGTCGCATTTTTTGCTGGCCTTGGTCTTCCGGGTCTATCAGGTTTTATTAGCGAGGCTATGTGTTTTATAGGCGCTTTTCCTGTATACAAGGGTATAGTCATTGCTTCCACTATCGGGATACTTCTCAATGCCGCTTATTTTCTATGGGCATTCCAAAGAATTTTCTTTGGTGAATTAAATGAAAAATATTCGGACCTACCTGAAATAAACCGAATGGAATTATTCACAGTTGTTCCTCTATTGATCATTACATTGTTTCTTGGGATATACCCTGCGCCATATCTGGATATCATATCCAGTACGATGGATAGTATAATTAACCATGTGGTATCATTTGCAACTTTTGCAAGCATGTAGCAATGAACAATCTCCAAAGCCTATCCTATTATTATCCAGAGTTGCTGCTCACAGTTGTCATCCTCGCTGTCATCATATATGATCTTTTCTTGAAAAGCAAAGACTCTGGTAAGGTTGGATGGTTATTGGTTTTCGGTCTTGTGGCAGTCTCTATTGCCATATATGTCCAAGATGATGGTATAACGACAACACTTTTCACAGATGCGATCGTGCTAGATCCATTCTCGAGCTTTTTTAAGATGGTGATCGTACTTGCTACCATATTGGTTTCTATTTTTAGTCTATATAATGATGAGTTGAATGATTATAGGAAAGGTGAATATTTCACTCTTCTGGGCATTGTTACTTTTGGTCTCTTTCTAATGGTCTCATCCATTGACCTTGTCATGGTATACCTTTCCATTGAGATAGTATCCATCATGTCGTTTGTGCTTGCTGGATATCTAAAGCAGAGCACTCGTTCCAATGAGGCTGCATTGAAATATGTGGTCTACGGAGCATTCTCATCAGGAATAATGCTATTTGGTCTGAGTTATGTATATGGACTGACAGGCAGTACCAATTTCTTTCAAATACAGCAGGCCTTGTCCTCTTCTGACCAAGGTGCAAGCACTGCCATCATTATTTCTGTGATCATGATTTTGGCAGGGTTTGGATATAAGGTTTCTGCTGTTCCATTTCATTTTTGGACTCCAGATGTATATGAGGGTTCGCCTACCTCCATCACCGCCTATCTTTCTGTTGCTCCCAAGGCCGGAGCACTTGCCATGATGATTAGATTTTTTAATCAAGTATTGGCAGATGGAGGTGCAATGGCAGGGCTTGGTGGAGTCTCAACCACTGATTTACCATGGGCAAATATTATTAGCCTCATTGCTTTGGTCACAATGACAGTTGGTAATGTGGTCGCGATCCAGCAAGATAATGTAAAACGTATGCTTGCATACTCAAGTATTGCCCACGCTGGTTATATGCTATTGGCGATGCCTGTAATGTCAGGGGATGGCATCTATGCAATCATGTTATATGTCTTTATGTATCTATTTATGAATCTTGGAGCATTTTTTGTTGTGATCACAATAAAAAATAAGACACAAGGTGAGTCATTTGATGATTACAAAGGTCTAGGTTGGGAGATGCCTCTCGTTGGAGGAGTAATGACCTTGTTCATGGTCTCACTAACAGGTCTCCCTCCGACTGCTGGATTTATTGGTAAGTTCTATATCTTTGCCTCCTTGATCAATGGAGGTGAATCTTTCTATTGGCTTGTTGTGGCAGGAGGCCTCAACAGTGTTATCTCTCTGTACTATTACCTAAGAGTGGTGAAGGTCATGTATTTTGAAGGTGAGAGAAAAGAAACAATCTTATTTCCTTCAAGGGTGATCACTGGAATGCTTGTTTTCACTGCTATCCCAACCCTTATTCTGGGTATCTACTGGGTACCTGTTGCAGATTGGATAGAGAACTCCTTGGTCTTCTTTATTCAAACCATTTAACTATAATAATATATTGAACCATATAAATATCAAGAAAGGGCATGACGTACGAATAAAGGGTGCTCCAATAAATCAAATTCCTTCAGAAATAGTACCTGATAAGGTTTCCATTTGCCCTAGATCATTTAGAGGTGTGAAACCAAAATTAATTGTAAGTGAAGGTGATGCAGTCAGTGTTGGATCACCACTGTTCTATGATAAGCTTAAGCCTGAAGTCAAGTGGGGATCTCCTGCTAGTGGTGTGGTAAGTACTATTCAACTTGGTGCGAGAAGGGTAATAGATAAGATAGAGATTACTGTAGAAGAAAAAAAAATAGAACCATTTGATACCTTCTCTGATGCGCAATTGAACTCAGCCACCCGTGAAATAATATTGGAGAGCCTTTTAAAGGCAAATATTTTTCCACTGATCAGGCAGCGTCCATTTAACAAGGTTGCGGATCCAAGTGGAACCCCTAGAGATATTTTCATATCAGGTTACAATACAGCACCCATTTCTGTTGATCTTGCAACTGTAATTGATTCTCAAAAAGATAAGTTTCAGATGGGGTTGAAGGCATTAAGTAAATTGACCTCAGGCAATGTTTACTTGACATCGGAAAAACCGATGGGGTTTGATGGTGCTGTAAATCAAACTATCTCAGGTCCACATCCAGCGGGCAATGTTGGGATACAGATTCATCATATTAGCCCCCTTAAACCTGGAGATATCGTATGGACTGTCAATGCTCAACATGTCATAGCGATCGGTGGATTATTCCATACAGGTCTTTACGACCCAAAATGTATTGTGTCAATTGGTGGGTCTGGAGCATCAAATCCACAAATAGTACAGACTATATCTGGAACAAGTATCCGATCACTTTTAAAAGATCAGTCTTTGGATAGGTCTGTCAGACTGGTATCAGGTGATGTGCTGACAGGCAATTCAGTTGACATCAATGGTTACCTAGGATACTATGATTCATCTCTAACAATCATCAATGATGAGGTCAAGAGACCATTCTTAGGTATGTTAGCACTTGGTAGTAGTTCTACAAAATATAGTCTAACAAATACATTCTTATCTTTTGAAACCAATGAGTTTGATTTTACTACCTCTCAAAATGGCGAGTTACGTGCCATGGTTCCTCTTGATGCATGGGAGGATGTTCTGCCAATGGATATCATGCCTAATCCATTATATCGAGCAATTCTAGCAGAAGACATAGAAGAGATGGAGCAATTAGGCATTTGGGAGTGTGATGATGAAGATTTTGCACTTTGTTCTTTTGCATGCCCAAGCAAGATAGATGTTGGAAGTGTTATCAGAAGAGGCCTTGACCTCATGGAAGATGAAGGGTGACCATGAAATGGCTTAGAGATATTCTTGATAAGGTTGAGCCTGAATTCAAAGATGGTGGTAGGCTAGAAAGATTTGCTCCCATCTATGAGGCAACAGACACCATACTTTTTGGTTCTGATGAGAGAATAGAATCTGGTCCTCATATAAGAGATAGTGTTGATGTGAAAAGAGTGATGATTCTTGTTGTCATTGTATTGATACCATGTTATGTATTTGGAGCAATGAATGTAGGTTACCAAAAAGCACTGATCTTTGGTCTAGACACGAATTGGTTAGATAATCTGAGTATAGGTATTCTGGCCATCGGTCCTGTAATTGCAGTAACATTCGTCTCAGGTGCTTTTTGGGAATTACTCTTTGGAGTTGTACGAAAGCACCCAATATCTGAGGGATTCTTAGTGACGTGTGCCTTGATACCGTTGACATTACCTCCATCAATTCCACTATGGCAAGTTGCAGTGGCCACAAGTTTTGGAATCGTTATTGGAAAAGAGATCTTTGGTGGTGTTGGTATGAACATATTCAATCCTGCACTCACAGCAAGAGCCTTTCTTTATTTTACCTATCCCGCAGATATCTCTGGTGATAAGGTATGGGCATTGTCCCCAGATGGATATTCTGGTCCGACTGCCCTTAGTATTCCCGCAGGACAAACGAATGCAAATGCCATAGACCTCCTTGATAAAGCGAGCTCGGATCTTGTCTTTGATTTTTCCTGGATCAATATGTTCATGGGATGGATTCCAGGATCCATTGGTGAGACAAATAAATGGTTAATATTACTCGCTGCATTTTTTCTGGTATTTATTGGAATTACTAGTTGGAGAATAATGCTAGGTTCAGTCATGGGGATGACGTTCATGGCCTTGGTAACAAATTTATTGGCTCCTTATTCAACGAATGCAATGCTGACAATCCCTCCACACTATCACTTAGTGATGGGAAGTTTCATGTTTGGTACTGTATTCATGGCCACAGAGCCAGTCACAGGTGCACATACAAACAAAGGTCGATGGATATATGGAATTCTTATTGGGATGTTGACAGTGATCATTCGAAGTATCAATCCAGCTTATCCAGAAGGCATTATGCTAGCTATATTATTGATGAACGCATTCGCTCCCTTGATCGACTATTTTGTTGTGCAAAGTAATATAAAAAAGAGATTGTTGCGTTATGCACAGTAACTCATATACGATTATCTTTACCTCTATAGTTACTATTATACTTGGATCATTTCTTTCCATTGCAAATGGTACATTGAAAGAGAGACAGGAGATCAATGTTGAGAATGACAGTAAGAAAAATATTCTATCCTCACTTGGTCATAGGCCACAACCTGAAAGTTCATGGACATCTGATGATATCAAAAGAATATTTGCACAGAAAATAGATGCCTATGTCTTGAATGCAAAAGGCGACCACACTGATATCGATCCAAAATCTATTGATACTGAAGCTGATAAGGAAAATTTGCCTATTTATGTTGATAAAGAGAATGGTGAAGTTAGAGGTTATGCGATTCCAATATCAGGAAAGGGGCTTTGGTCCACCCTCTATGGTTATTTTGCAATTGAGCCTGATGGCATTACTGCAAAAGGAATAACCTTTTACGCTCATAAGGAGACACCGGGTCTTGGAGGCGAGGTCGAGAAGCCTTGGTTTCAGAAGAATTTTGTCGGAAAGAGATTCATTGATGAAAAAGGAAATCTCGTAGGTATCAAGGTCATCAAAGGTAAGGCCAATCCCGATAGTCCATATGAGGTGGATGGCATATCTGGAGCAACGATCACAAGTAAAGGCCTAGAATCATTTCTTGTTGAAGATCTAGAAAAATACGAACCATTTTTTCAAAAGATCAGGAATGGAGACATCTAATGTCAGTTCTTGATAAGAAATCAAAAGATGCACTAACCGATCCTCTGATGAAGAATAATCCTATCAGTCTTCAGGTACTTGGTATTTGCTCTGCCTTGGCTGTTACTGTTCAGTTGAATACCGCAGTGGTAATGACATTGGCCGTGGTCTCGGTATTGTCGGTATCTAATACATTGATCTCCATAATCAGGAATATGATACCAGGAAAAGTCAGGATCATCGTTCAGTTATCTGTCATTGCGAGTCTAGTGATCTTGACCGACCAGATATTGCAGGCTTATATGTATGACATCAGTAAACAACTATCAGTGTTTGTAGCATTGATTATCACAAATTGCATCGTGATGGGTAGGGCAGAGGCATTTGCCATGCAAAATACACCTGGGAAATCCTTTCTTGATGGATTGGGCAATGGTCTGGGATATGGAGGTATTCTTATATCGGTAGCCTTTTTTAGAGAGTTATTGGGTAGTGGAACAGTCTATGGATTTTCTGTCATACCTGATTCATTTTATGCTGCGGGATATCAGAATATGGGATTAATGGTATTGTCTCCAGGTGCCTTCATAATACTTGGTCTAATTGTATGGGGTCAACGAATAGTTAGTGGAGTTAAAGAGGAATAGAGACTTTGGAACATTATATTAGCATACTTACCAAAGCGATCTTCATAGAAAATATACTACTTGCTTATTTTCTTGGAATGTGTTCATTCCTTGCAATATCCAAGAAGGTAGATACATCCATTGGCCTAGGCTTTGCAGTTATATTCGTTCTTACCATAACAGCACCAGCAAATTGGACCATTCATAATTATCTTTTGAAGGATGGAGCCTTGGTCTGGTTGAATCCTGAATACGGGGTAAATGGTACAACTACAATCAACCTTAGTTTTTTAAATAGTATCATTTTCATTGCTGTCATTGCGGCAATGGTTCAATTGGTAGAGATGACCTTGGATCGTTTTGCTCCAACTCTATATATCAGTCTTGGCATATTTCTACCTCTGATCGCTGTTAATTGTGCAATATTAGGTGGTTCTATGTTTCTCGTTGAAAGGGAATATACTTTTATTGAATCTACCGTATATGGGTTTGGGTCTGGTGTTGGTTTTTTCTTGGCCATAACCTCAATGGCTGCCATAAGACACAGAATCAGATATTCAAACGTACCTGTCCAACTAAGGGGTGTTGGAATAACCATGTTATTAACAGGATTGGTTTCCATGGCATTCATGGCATTTTCAGGAATTGATCTATGATCGAACAGATCTTATTAAGTGTATCGGTATTTACTGGAGTCGTATTGATCTTGGTATTGATCCTGAATTTTGCAGAAAGCAAGTTATTACCGCAGGGAGATATAACTATTGAGATCAATGGAGAGACTGATAAAAGCATCACCACACGCCCTGGTGGCACTTTATTAAGTGCACTTTCTACCCAATCTATATTTCTACCCTCTGCTTGTGGTGGAGGTGGTACTTGTGCAATGTGCGAGTGTCAGGTTATGGAGGGAGGAGGAGAGATCTTGCCTACAGAGACAGGACATATCAGCAGGAGCAAGGCCAAGAATAGATGGAGATTAGCTTGCCAGGTCAAGATCAAGGAAAATATGAAGATCCATGTCCCAGATGAAATATTTAGTATTCAAAAATGGGTGTGTACTGTAGAGTCTAATAATAATGTAGCAACCTTTATAAAGGAATTGGTATTGAATCTACCTGAAGGGGAGAATCTAAATTTTAAGGCTGGAGGATATATACAGATCGATATCCCTGAATATCACAATCTTTCCTTTGGTGGTTTTGATGTTGAGAAAGAATACCATCCAGATTGGGATAAATATAAGATATGGGACTTAGTTGCTCATAACGATGAACCAATATTTAGAGCCTATTCAATGGCCAACCACCCCGCAGAAGGCAATAGGGTCATGCTTAATGTGAGGATTGCAACACCACCACCACCTCTTTGGAATGAAGCTCCTCCAGGTCTAGCATCATCCTATATCTTTAATCTGAAACCTGGTGATAAGGTCACCGTATCTGGCCCTTATGGTGAATTCTTTATCAAGGAAACAGATAGAGAAATGGTATATATAGGTGGAGGTGCGGGGATGGCTCCAATGAGGTCTCATCTTTTTCATTTGTTTCAGACGTTGAAAACTGGACGTAGAGTTTCATTTTGGTATGGAGCTAGATCGGTACGTGAGATGTTCTATGATGAGCATTTCAAAGATATCGAAGAGAAGTTTCCTAATTTTTCGTATAAGGTTGCGCTCTCCGAGCCTATGGATGAAGATAATTGGTCAGGCTCTACAGGTTTTATTCACCAGGTCCTACATGATGAGTATTTAATGAATCACGATGATCCAACAGAGATAGAATACTATATGTGTGGACCTCCTCCCATGATAAATGCAGTTGATAACATGTTAGATAGTTTAGGCGTTGATAAAGGAATGATAGCCTATGATAGTTTTGGCTAACATTAATTTGAAAGCAATTTCTCTTAAAGCCCGACCTTTGTTGGGCTTTTTGTTATTTTTTAGTGGATGTGGTAATGAAAGAAATCAATTCACAATTAATGGCAATACGATGGGTACTACTTATTCAATCAAATTTGTCTCATCAACCACTAACATTGATATTGAATCTATTGAGAGCGGTATTGACTCTTTGTTGAACCAGTTAAACAAACAAATGTCCACGTGGGACCCAAAAAGTGAAATTTCATTGTTTAACTCATGGAAATCATTGGAGCCCTATCCTGTATCTGAAGCCCTGCTCAAGGTCATGAATGGTGCTATTGATATTTCAAGGAAGACAGATGGTCTTTTTGATATTACAGTATATGAATTAATGAGATTATGGGGCTTCGGTCCAAATCCCAAATCTGGAATGCCTGATAATAATGAGATCATATCAGCATTAAATAGATCAGGGTATGGAAAGATCACGATCAAAAATGAAACATTGATAAAGAGTGACAAGAGCATAAAGGTAGACCTAAATGCCATAGCAAAGGGATATGGAGTAGATAAGGTGTTTGCTTACGTTAGAACAAAAGGATATGAGGACATATTTGTTGAAATAGGAGGCGAGGTAAGATGTTCTGGGAAAAATAGAAACAATCGAAAATGGACAATAGGCATCGAAGACCCATTAGTTTTTGATAGCAATGATAATGATTTCTGTGCCATTCTTCATTTGGATGATGGGTCCGTTGCAACATCTGGGAATTATCGTAACATCGTTAATCTTGATGGTGAGATCCTTGGTCATACGATCAACCCAAAGACTGGTTTTCCAATTCAAACTGATGTCCTTTCAGTAACCGTATTATCAGAATCATGTATGATTGCCGATGCTTGGGCTACTGCATTAATGGTGATGGACTATGAAATTGGCTATGAAAAGGTCAATAATAATCCTGAGATCGATGCAGTCTGGATCATGAAGGATAGTGAAGATGGGAATCGTTATGTTTCTAAATCAGGAAATATGGAAATAAAGGAATTGAAATATCTTTTTAAATAGATGCTGAGTCTATGTTTGAATTCTCACATTTACTTGTGTCGCCTCGACATATTGAGCAATTTCCATTCGGACTTAATCCACCACATGATCCTGAGAGAGGTTTTCTATTGAAAATTACACCAATTGACATAGCTGCAATAGCAAGGCATAAGATGATAATTCCTAATATTGTTTCCATCATTTGAAATTACTCATAAAAATAATTTATTATATTGAACAAAATATTTCCTGTTTCCATGTTTTAAGAGAAACAATGTAATTTATGGGCTATCTTAAAAAGGCAGATTAATGGTTTACAGTAAATTGAAATATATATTACTCATTTTATTACCATCTATGGTATTCTCAGCAGGTTCAGAGCATGGCACTGCACCTCATTTAAATGGTGAAGGATTGGCGATATTCTGGGTAATACCATTTGTCGGGATTTTGTTATCCATTGCTGTGCTACCTCTTGTTGCTGCTCAATTCTGGCATCATAATTTTGGAAAGGTGTCATTATTCTGGGCTGCATCATTGATCTTACCCTTTTTGTTTGATCAAGGACTAGAGGTTACTCTTTATGAACTTCTCCATGTTGGTCTATTGGAATACATTCCATTTATCATTCTTTTATTGGCACTCTTTACAATTTCAGGCGGCGTTAGATTAAAAGGCACATTGGTTGGGACACCTTTTTTGAACACAGTAATAATATTTATTGGTACGGTTTTAGCTAGTTGGATGGGTACCACAGGTGCAGCTATGTTGCTTATTCGTCCATTGATCAGAGCAAACCAACAAAGAAAAAATAAAGTACACATCATTGTCTTTTTTATATTCCTCGTTGCAAATATAGGTGGTTCTCTTACTCCTTTAGGAGATCCACCATTATTTTTAGGTTTTTTGAAAGGTGTTGATTTCTTTTGGACAACTTCAGCGATGTTACTTCCTATGATCTTTATGGTGATTTGTTTATTATTGATCTTCTTTGGTATTGACACATATTACTATGGTAAAGAAGGAGATATACAGGTGGATACCTCAAGTAAACAAAAATTGGGTTTAGAAGGCTCATTTAATCTTTTGCTCTTGATTGGTGTTATTTTTGGTGTGCTGTTGTCAGGTTTCTGGAAACCTCATATTTCTTTTGAGATTTATCATATCCATTTGGAATTGCAGAATATTGTCCGTGATATACTTCTACTCTTACTTGCTTATGCAAGTTGGATCCTGACATCAAAACAAATTAGAAAGGCAAATGAATACACTTGGTTCCCAATAGTGGAGGTCGGGAAATTATTCGCAGGCATCTTCGTTACCATCATCCCTGCAATTGCTATATTAAAGGCAGGGTCAAATGGTGCATTAGCATCAGTCGTATCTTCTGTATCTAAAGATGGGAAACCAATTGATTATATGTATTTTTGGTTAACAGGTATCTTATCTAGCTTTCTTGATAACGCTCCCACTTACCTTGTGTTCTTTAACACTGCTGGTGGAGTGCCTTCGATATTGATGAATGAAATTCCCAATACATTATTGGCGATATCAGCGGGAGCGGTTTTTATGGGAGCAAATACATATATTGGGAATGCTCCAAACTTTATGGTCAAGTCAATATCAGAGTCATCAGGCATAGAGATGCCTAGTTTCTTCGGTTACTTTTTCAAGTGGTCAGTACCCATTCTCATGCCTCTATTCATTATCGTTACCTACATCTTCTTTATATGAGAATTACCAAGGTTACAACAAAGACGGGTGACTCTGGTGAAACTGGCCTAGGAAATGGTGAGAGGGTATCTAAGAATAACATAAGAGTTCATGCCATGGGCTCCATTGATAAACTAAATTCAATTATTGGTTGGACCCGTACATTGGCAAACGCGAATATTGACAAAACGTTGGGATTGATTCAACAAGACCTATTTAACATAGGAGGTGAGTTAGCCATACCAGAGGTGGAAATGAACCTTTTGGAGGAATCTCGTTTGGAATGGCTAGATATGTTAACAGACCAATACAATGAAAAATTACCTCCCTTGGATGAATTTATCCTCCCTGGTGGCAATGAATTTTCATCGAGGTTACATATCTCTAGGGCTGAATGTCGAGAAACTGAGAGGACTTTAATAGGACTAAGCGAGCAAGAATATGTATCAGATCTACATAAAAAATATCTAAATAGATTATCAGACCTTTTCTTTGTAATTGCTAGAATAGTAATGTCTGATCAAAAGATCGAAGAAATATCTTGGGATTATAATAAATAAGATGAATTTCAATAATACACCCATAGATTGGGATGCAGTACATAATGTAATAAAAAATGCAACCAGCATAATGCTAACCACCCATGAAAATCCAGATGGTGATGGATTGGGAGCGGAATCTGGTCTTTATTATCATTTGAAAGAGCAGAATAAGGATGTGAGAATAATAAATTATTCACCCCTTCCTCGAGAATATAAATACCTTAATTCAGATAATATCTTTGAATGCTATGACAATGAATCCCATGATGATTGGATAAAGGATATTGATCTTGTCATAGTTTTTGATGTTGGTGATTTTTTGCGTATAAGGACCTTGGTCAATACGATTGAAAAATATGATATAGAGACTATGAACATCGATCATCATCCTCATCCAGATGATAATGTGTTCACTTACAATCTTGTCAATCTCTCAGCCGCCGCCACTGGCTGCATGGTCTATGATTATCTAAAGGTTGTAAGAGATAAGCCAATTTCAAAAAATAGTTTATTAGGGATTTACACGGCCATGATGACAGATACCGGTTGTTTTAGGTATAGTAATACGGATAATAAATGTCATGAGATTGCAATAGAATGTTTGAATATTGGTATTGAAACTCATAAGATATATCAGCATATTTACGAGAACAGTACACGTTCAAGAATAAAACTTATGGGTGAATTTCTATCCAATTTGAAATATGAGTTGGATGGTACTTTCGCATGGTTCATCATTTCTAACGAAATGATGAAAGTGGCAAATGCCACGAGGTCCGATGTTGATGGATTCACTGATATGGTAAGAACAATAAGTGGTGTGGAAGTATCACTAATGATCTTTCAGCAAAATGATTCAAGTTGTAGAATAAATTTTAGATCAAAGGGTAGATATAGTGTCAATGACATAGCCAAAGAGCTGGGAGGTGGAGGACATGCCTTTGCTGCAGGAGCAGTGGTCAATGGTTCGCTAAAAGATGTCTCATCTGATGTTGTGAAAGCCACATCTATTTCAATTGAGAAAAAAATGACGGATTTACTATAATGAAGATATTTGTAGCAAAAGATGCAGGCTATTGTTTTGGTGTTAGGGATGCTGTAAATCTTGCTTATGATACTGCACAAGCATATGGTGAAGTTTATATGCTTGGGACAATAGTACATAATGAACGAGTGATAAAAGGCCTCTCAGATGTTGGCGCTAAAGTAGTAGAGTCATTGGATGATGTCCCTCCTGATAAACCATTATTATTTCGTGCTCATGGTACACCTCCTGAGCTATGGGAGGCAGCATCAAATAAAAATCTAAAATTAATTGATGGTACCTGTCCACTTGTGACTGAGATACATCAGGAAATAAAAAAACTAGATGACGAAGGTAGAAGAACTATAATAATTGGGGATCACGGGCATGATGAGGTTATTGCGATAGCAGCTCAGGTAAAAAACCCAATTATTATATCAAATATTGAGGAGGCAAAATCCCTTCGAAAGATGAAAATGGCTGGTGTGGTAAGTCAATCAACACAGATGATAGAGAATGTTCAGGAAATTATGAATGTTTTGATGGAAAAGGTCTTCGATCTTCGTTTTATAAACACAATTTGTTTTCCAACAAGAAGAAATCATGAGCAAATAAAGGAACTAGCAATAAATAATGACGTAATGATCATTATAGGATCATTTACAAGTGCAAATTCAAAAAGACTTGCCCAACTATCATTGGAGAGAAACAAGAGATCATTTCAGGTTACTTCAGCAAATGAGCTAGAGGCATCTTGGTTTAAGGATTGTGATAGTGTTGGGATATCTGCTGGAGCGTCTACGCCTGATGACGTAATTGAAGAAGTTATTGTTAGGATTAAGGAAGTCGGGCACATAACTGAAAAGGAAAAAATATATGAGTAAGGGATCATTTGAAGTAAAGGTAGGTCTTGCAGAAATGCTTAAAGGTGGTGTGATCATGGATGTAACGAATGCTGATCAAGCAAAGATTGCTGAGAACGCTGGTGCATGTGCGGTTATGGCACTTGAGCGAATACCTGCTGATATCAGAAAAGATGGTGGGATTTCTAGGATGAGCGATCCAGAAATGATCAAAGGTATTCAAGATGCGGTCTCCATACCAGTGATGGCAAAATGCAGAATCGGTCATTTTGCAGAAGCCCAAGTATTAGAAACCCTTGAAATTGACTTCATAGATGAGAGCGAGGTCTTGACACCTGCGGATGAGCATAATCATATCTGGAAACACGAGTTTAAGATTCCATTTGTTTGTGGTTGCAGGAACCTTGGAGAGGCATTGCGTCGGATATCTGAGGGTGCTGCTATGATAAGGACAAAGGGTGAGGCTGGAAGTGGCAATATTGTTGAGGCCGTAAGGCATATGAGGACGGTCATGAATGATATAAAGCGTGTTACGACACTCGAAGCGGAAGAATTAGTTGCAGAAGCAAAGAATCTTGGTGCACCATTATCACTTGTGCAGCAAGTGGCCAAGTTAGGTAAACTTCCTGTTCCTAACTTTGCTGCTGGAGGAATTGCAACTCCATCAGATGCATCACTTATGATGCAGCTTGGAGCAGAATCAGTTTTTGTTGGCTCGGGTATTTTTAAAAGTGATGATCCGTCTGCGCGTGCAAAAGCAGTTGTGGAGGCAACAACCCATTTTGATGATCCTGAGATGGTTGCAAAGGCTAGCACAGGTCTAAAAAAGGCGATGAAGGGACTTGATATGGCTGAAATTCCTGAAGAAGAAAGACTTCAAGAAAGGGGTTGGTAATTAGAGTAGGTGTATTGGAGTTGCAAGGTGATTATGCCCTGCACCATCAGATATTTGGAGTGATGGAAATTGAATCCGTTCCTGTTAAAAAATCCTCAGACTTAAATAATATTGATGGACTGGTAATCCCTGGGGGTGAGTCAACAACAATATCATTATTGATAGACAACTTTAATATGTATGATTCCCTTGTTGAGTTTGGTATTGAAAATCCTGTAATGGGAACATGTGCAGGAATGATCATGATGGCGAATACTGTTGATGATAAACGAATAAACCCACTAAGATTGGTTAATATAGATGTTGAGAGAAATGCATATGGTCGACAAATCAAATCAAGGACAGAATTTGTCCAATTTGATTTTAACGATAAGCATAAAGTTGTACTTCCCACCACAATGATTAGAGCACCAAGGATAAAAGAGATTAATAGTGATATCAAAGTAATTGGTAAATATGGTCATTCTCCGATTGCCATACTGTCTGGTCATCATCTTTGTTTGTCTTTTCATCCTGAATTAGATCAAGTTGATATTTTCCATCGAGTTCTTTTTGATCCACAGAGTGAGATCTATTACAAAAAGATAGATCAATACCATGTCGCTTAAGTACCTACCAAATATAAATGGTCCTGAAGACATTAAGGACCTATCAAAAGAAGAATTAAAAGAACTTTGTTCGGAGTTGAGATCCTATACAATAGATACCATTACCCAGGTGGGAGGACATTTGGCACCAACTTTAGGTGTTATTGAATTGACCGTTGCATTGCATTATGTGTATGATACCCCTGATGATAAACTTGTATGGGATGTGGGTCACCAAGGGTATGCACATAAATTACTTACCGGTAGGTTTGAAGAATTTCCAACTATAAGACAACATAAAGGCTTAAGTGGTTTTTTGAAAAGGTCAGAAAGTGAGTATGATGTGATAGGCGCGGGACATGCATCTACATCCATATCTGCAGCATTGGGACTCGCTGAAGCTAGAACGCATCTAGATGAGAGATATAAAGTGGTGGCCATCATTGGTGATGGGTCAATGACTGGTGGACTTGCTTTTGAGGGTATAAATAATGCAGGTCATTTGGGTAAACAATTATTGGTGATATTGAATGATAATGAGATGTCAATTAGTCCTAATGTAGGGGCAATATCTTCCTATTTCACGAGGCTCATATCAAATCCTCTTTACAATAGGGTTAGAAATGAATTTTGGGATTTGACCGGTAAGTTGCCCATAGCAAAAGGTACTACTAGGTCATTTATTAAGAAAGTTGAGGAAAGTTTAAAGGGCTTGATCGTTCCCGGTATTTTATTTGATGAACTTGGTTTTCGTTATTTTGGACCTATTGATGGACATGATTTAAATATGGTGATCAATACATTGGAGAATATAAAAGATATTGAAAAGCCTATACTCTTACATATACTTACGAAGAAAGGCAAGGGAATGGTGTCATTGGATATGGAAAATCGCTTATATCATGATGATGCGGTCAAATTTCATGCAGTAAAACCTAATGGAAAATCCAAGCCATCTAATGGTAATATTAAGGATTCATCGACGGTTGTAAATAAACCAAGTTTTCAGGATGTTTTTGGTAAGTTGGCATGTGAGGTTGCAAGGAATAGAAAGGATACTGTATGCATAACTGCAGCAATGAGGGAGGGAACGGGTCTTGTACCATATTCAAAAGAATTCCCAGATAGATATTATGATGTTGGCATTGCAGAAGGTCATGGTGTGACCTTTGCCTCAGGACTTGCTGCGCAGGGGATTCGTCCAATTGCTGCAATCTATTCTACCTTTTTACAACGTGCATATGATCATATAATTCATGATTGTGCGATTCAACATTTGCCTGTGATATTTTGTATGGATCGATCAGGCATAGCGGGAGAAGATGGGCCTACTCATCATGGTGCACTAGACATCGCATATTTACGCTGTGTCCAGGATATGATCGTTACTGCTCCCAAGAATGGCAATGAGTTCCGGCATCTATTATATACCGCATTAAATATCAATGACAGACCTTTTGCCATACGTTACCCTAAAGCAAATTCAGTAGAATTTGACGAACAAGGACAAATGGAATTATTACCAATTGGTTCTTGGGAAATTTGTCGACAAGGTGATGATGTTGCTATTCTAGCGATTGGCCCAATGGTTTATACAGCAATTGAAGCAGCAGAAAAATTGGTACATCAAGGAATCAAAATTGAAGTTGTTAATTGTAGATTTATCAAACCTATGGATACTGCTTGTTTAGATAATATCCAGAATAAATTTTCTAATATTATCACACTAGAGGAAGGTACTATAAATGGAGGATTTGGTGATGGTGTAGCATCGTGGTTATTAGAAAATGGTTATTCAGGGAAATTAAAGCGACTTGGCCTACCTGATTCATTTGTTGAACATGGGTCTAGAGACCAAATATTAAATAGTCTTGGCCTAGACGTAGATGGTTTAGCCTTGTCAATTAAAAAAATTATAAATGTTCAAGAAACATCTACCACCTAAATACTGTCAATTGTTAATCTGAAAATTTTTCTTGATTTAATTTTATTTTCAATAGAGCAATAAACTTTCTTTATAATCGACTTTTATTCATGATTATCATTATATTTACTCTCCAAAACCTCCATAAGGCTAGATACCTTAATGTTTGATTATATTATAAAATGAAAGACGTGGACCAATTAGACCTATTTCAAGAATCATTAGATAAGTGGAAGAGGAGGATTGATTCATCTCAATCAAGAGATGCAGATTTTGATACACTCTCTGGTGAGATACAGGATAATTGCTATTTCCCTGAAGATCCTAATAGTGATTATATGGACAAGTTGGGTTTTCCAGGTGAGTTTCCTTTTACAAGAGGTATTCACCCTAATCTTTATCGTGGAAAACTATGGACAATGCGCCAATTTGCAGGCTTTGGTACTCCAGAAGAAACAAATCTTAGATTCAAACAGCTCCTAAAAAAAGGACAGACCGGACTATCAGTTGCATATGACATGCCTACACTTATGGGTTATGATCCTGACCACTCCTTATCGGAGGGCGAGGTTGGCAAATGTGGTGTGAGTGTATTCTCAATATGCGAGATGGAACAATTATTTGATGGTATTGACCTTGATAAGATTACTGTATCACAAACTATAAATGGTCCAGCTGTAATCTTGCTAGCCTTTTATATTGCAACTGCTGAGAATCAAGGTATTAGTCCAACAGTGTTGAAGGGTACACTTCAAAATGATATTTTAAAAGAATTTACTGCTCAAAAAGAATGGATCTTTCCACCAAAACCATCTATGCGTATCATAACAGATATGCTCACGTATTGTTCTCAGTCAATGCCGAATTATAATACTATTTCTATCAGTGGATATCATATTCGTGAAGCAGGGTCTACCGCTGCCCAAGAGTTGGCATTTACGTTGGCTGATGGTTTCTCCTACATAGAGCATGGTGTTAAAGCCGGACTAGGTATAGATGAATTTGCACCTAGGCTTTCATTCTTTTTCAATTCACATCTAGATTTCTTTGAAGAGATCGCAAAATTTCGTGCAGCTCGTCGTATTTGGGCAAAACGACTCAAAAACAAGTATGGAGCAAAGGATGAAAGATCTTGGAAACTTAGGTTCCATACTCAGACAGCTGGGTGTAGTCTTACTGCACAACAACCAGAAAACAATATAGCACGAACAGGATTTCAGGCACTGGCCGGTGTTCTTGGTGGGACTCAAAGTTTACATACAAATTCTATGGATGAGACACTAGCCCTTCCATCAGAAAAGGCAGCTGAAATTGCATTGAGAACACAACAAATCATTGCTTATGAGACAGGTGTATCAAATGTTGTCGACCCATTAGGCGGCTCATGGTATATAGAAAAACTGACAGATGAAATAGAGACTAAAGCAGAAAACTATTTCACTGAAATTGAGAATATTGGTGGAGTAATCCCTGCTATTGAACAAGGATATTTTCAAAGAGAGATTGCTAGATCTGCTTCTGAATATCAGAATAAGGTAGATAATAATAGAAGAATTGTCGTTGGAGTTAATGACTTTATTAAAGAGAATGAGGAAATAGACATACCTATTTTAGAAATCAGTTCAAAAGCAGGAGAAGATCAATTAAAAAAACTAAAGACATTAAAAGGTTTAAGAAATAACGCAGTGCTTAAAGAAGCACTTGCTCGACTTGGTCAAGCTTGTAGAGAAAATACTAACTTGATGCATCCTATCATCAATGCTGCAAAGGAATATGCAACCATAGGTGAAATTGTAGAAACGATGAAAGCTGAATTTGGTGAATGGCAAGAGTCGGCAGTTTTTTAATTATGTTTTGTATTAAAATATTTATGGAGAAAATAAAATGGAACGAAAAATAGTCCATGTAATTGGAACTGGAACAATCGGGGAACCATTAATTGGTTTATTATGTGATTATGAAGATCAGCTAGGAATTGACGAGGTCACTTTTCATAAGAATACAGCATTAAAAAATGACCGCTCAAAAGTTTTTGATCTTCTCGAACGAGGTGCACGTCTTGCAGTTGATGATGGTAAGGAAAAAGAATTTAAAAAACTTGGAATGGATCCTGACCTTGAGACCGAAGAGTCAATTAAACGTGCCTCTGTTGTTATTGATTGTACTCCAAAAGGAATAGGTCGTTCAAATAAAATGCATTATTACGAAAAATTCTCAGATAGTGTTAGAGGTTTTCTTGCACAAGGAAGTGAAGACGGTTTTGGTAAAAAATATGCTAGAGGAATCAATGATAAGGCTTTGGATCAAAAAGATCAATTCATCCAAATTGTATCATGCAATACTCATAATATTGCATGTATAACTAAGACCTTGGCATTAAACGATAATCCAGACAATCTCATTGAAGGTAAATATGTTTGTATTCGTCGCGCTAATGATTTAAGCCAACCAGATAGTTTTATCCCATCTCCTCAAGTTGGTGAGCATATGAATGAAAAATATGGATCACATCATGCTGCAGATGCTGTTGGATTATTTTCAACACTAGGCATGAACCTCAATCTTTTTTCATCAGCAATGAAAGTAAACAGCCAATATATGCACGTATTGTGGTTTAATCTCAAATTAAAAGAACCAACTACATTAATTGAAGTCAAGGAAAAGCTATACAATAATGATCGAGTTGCGATGACAACAAAAAACCTAACAAGCACTGTTTTTTCTTTTGGCCGAGACCATGGGCATTATGGAAGAATTATGAATCAAACTGTAGTTGTTGAACAGTCATTGCATGTTCGAAA
>Ga0208766_1000249_pt1 | contig 29165 bp, 27 predicted proteins | sample ETN01SmetaG_3_FD_185792 | JGI IMG/M metagenome (GOLD analysis project Ga0208766, IMG submission 185792) | Marine microbial and viral communities from oxygen minimum zone, Eastern Pacific Ocean - ETNP2014F12-01SV263 (SPAdes) (version 2) | ecosystem: Environmental > Aquatic > Marine > Oceanic ... | reverse complement strand
TTAATTCGACTTTGATCTAGAACATAAGATCTTATTTGACTGCCCCAACCAACATCAGATTTACTATCCTCTAGTACAGATGAAGCTGATTTCTTTTTTTGTAGCTCCAGTTCGTATAATTTTGCTTTTAATTGTTTCATTGCCGTGGCTTTGTTTTTATGTTGCGACCTATCATTCTGACATTGAACCACAACATTAGTTGGAAGATGCGTTATTCTCACTGCTGATTCGGTTCTATTTACATGTTGACCACCAGCACCACTAGCTCGGTATACATCTATCCTAAGGTCCGATGGATCCAATTCAACTTCAATACTATCATCTACTTCAGGCATAACAAAAATAGATGCAAATGAAGTGTGTCTCTTATTCCCAGAATCAAAAGGTGACTTTCTGACCAATCGATGCACACCAGTTTCAGTTCTAAGCCATCCATAGACATATTCTCCAGATATTTTAATTGTTGCACTCTTTATTCCGGCTACATCTCCTGATGAAACTTCGATTATTTCAGCACTAAACTCATGTGATTCTGCCCACCTAAGATACATCCTTAAGAGCATTTCAGCCCAATCTTGTGCCTCTGTTCCGCCCGCTCCAGACTGAATATCCAAAAAAGCATTCGAAAGGTCCATTTCACCGTTAAACATTCTATTGAATTCAAGTAACTCAACTTGCTGATTTAAATTTTTTGCTTCGGTAGTAATTTCATTAATAGTTGGTTGGTCATTTTCTTCAATTGCCAAAAATAATAATTCTTTTGAATCAAAGCATGAGATTTTTATATTATCTAGTGTGTTGACAATTCCTTCTAAACTGGCTTTTTCTTTTCCTAAGGCTTGTGCTTTCTCGACGTTATTCCATATATCAGGGTTTTCAAGTTCACGTTTTACTTCAGTGAGTCTTTCGGATTTTAAATCATAGTCAAAGGTACCCCCTAAGCGCTTCCACACGCTCATCTATTCCATTTATATAATCTTTTAAATTATTGATTTCCATAATATAATTAAACTAATTAGAGTATATATTCTCAACTAATAATTGTTCTGTAACTTTACCCCGAAATTCATTTACTTCTAATTTATAAATCAATTCTAACGGATCTCTTGAAATGATTCTCTCCTGATTAAAAGCAATTGCATCGATCTGTGTTTCGCCCTTGATTGGTTTTACCTGCATCTTTAAGTGGTTTTCGCCGACGACTCTCTGATCTAAAAGATGAAACTTACCATGAAATAGGGGTATTTCAAAACCTGCCCCCCAAGGGCCAAATTTTTGAATCATTTTAGCAAATTCAAGGTTTAACTTTTTAGGTGATATCTCGCCATCCGTATATATTGCTCCACTAAAATCAGCAGATGGATATAACTTCTGAAGATATTTAGACGCGTACAATTTGAATTCTGCGAAATTTTCCATTTTTAGAGATAAGCCTGCAGCCATCGAATGACCACCAAATTTTTCTATTAGACCAAAATGATTGGTTGATATTGCTTCCAGTAAATCTCTTATATGAACACCATGAATTGACCTGGCTGATCCTTTTAAGATCCCGTCATTATCATCAGCAAAAGCGATTACAGGTCGATTGCAATACTCTTTAAGTCTTGAGGCTACTAAACCAACTACACCTTGATGCCAATTTTTGTTGTAAACACAGAGACAAGAAGGCATATCTTTAGTATCTATCTGATTGATATAATCAAATGCCTCTTGGTGCATTTTTGCTTCGATGTTACGCCTCTTTTCATTCGTCTTTGACAGATTGTCGGTATATTTCTTAGCTGTATTTATGTCATCAGTAATAAGGCATTCTATACCAGTTGATATGTCGTCTAATCTACCTGAAGCATTAATTTTTGGTCCAATAGAAAAACCTAAATCTTGGCTAGTAATTTTCTTGTAATCCTTTCCAGACTTCTCCATTAAAGCCAAAATACCAACAACACATGACTTTTTTTTAATTGCCTTTAGACCTTGGTACACCAATACCCTGTTATTAAAATCAAGTTTCACAACATCCGCAACTGTTCCTAAAGCTACTAAATCTAAATATCGCAATGGAATTCTAGCGGCATTCTTTAAACCTTGACTCTCTAATACTCTTCCAAGTCCTGCCAATAAATAAAATGCTACGCCAACACCAGCTAAATTAGGACTAACAAAGGTGCTTTCTTTTAAATTGGGATTTAAAATTACATTTGCTTTTGGTAATTCGTCTCCAGGTAAATGATGATCCGTTACCAAAACCTCAATTCCCAAATTTCTAGCCTCATCAACTCCTTTAAGACTTGAAATTCCATTATCTACGGTAATTATTAATTTGGGTTCGAGTCTAGCGGCTTCATTAACTACCCCTATAGTTAGACCATAGCCATCATCAAATCTATTAGGCACGATATAATCAAGATTATTGAATCCAAAATCCTTTAGGCATCGCAATAATAGAGCTACACTCGTTGCTCCATCAACATCAAAGTCCCCTACAACAACAATCTTATGCTCTTTATGTTTAATCAGCAGATCAACAGCGTCATTTATATTCTCAAGTGAACTGATTGGAGCTAATGATTTCAATCGATAACAAAAATGTTCTTCTTTGGTAACTCCTCTGGCTGATAATATTTTTGCGATAATAGGGTCAAGATCAGCAAGTTCATTCGATATTTGATATTTTCTATTATAAATAGGAGGTTTTTTATTTCTGAGATTAATATTCATAAAGAATTTTGGTTATTATTTGATAGGTTTAGTATACAAATACATAATATGCAGTGCGTCAAAAAATATTGTATCGTAATTCGATAATAAGGCATCAATAAATATCATCTTAAATCAAAAAAATGCAATTCAATAAAGAAAAAAACCTAAATACTTCAATTAGAAGTGTTGAAAATAATCGTATTCTAATAGGAGAAAATTATATAAATTACTCCTGCATCCTTAACTCAAAGGAAGTTATTGGTAGATGGGAAGGAAAGAATGTTGACAAAATTACAATCAAAGAAATTGAATATATACTAAAAAAAGAACCTGATGTTCTCATTTTTGGTACAGGAAAAGAACCCGTTACCCCTGAACGCAATCTCATTTTTAATTTGGCAAAAAAGGGTATCGGTCTAGAAGTAATGACAACCCCAGCAGCTTGCAGAACTTTCAATATACTTATCTCAGAAGGAAGAGATCCTATAGCAATATTAATTCTATAGTAATTCCCTAGGAACCAGAAAATAAAGATATCGGATCAATAGGATTACCTGAACGTCTAACTTCAAAATATAGACGTGGCACGTCTTCTGGGCTCAATCCCATGCTTGCGATTTTTTGGCCTCTCCTAATGAAATCACCCTCTTCAACAAAAACTGAATCGTTGTAGCCGTATGCACTAAGGAAAATATCATTATGCTTAATGATAACTAATTGCCCATAGCCAACGAGCCCATCGCCAGCATATACAACTCGACCATCAGATGATGCTGACACTGCTTGTCCTAGATCCCCACTTAATAAAATACCACGAAACACTTTTGATTTATTATTAAACCGCCTTTTAATATCTCCTTGGGTCGGTTTAATCCACTGTGAATTACTATTTATGTTTCGAGGAATTACTTTTGGTGTATTACTAGCCTTGATGGATTTCACTTTAATCGGAGCATTTATTGGAGAAGACAATTTAATTATCTGTCCAGGATGTATAATTTCTCCGTCAGATATCCGATTCCACGATAATAAGTCTTGGTATTTAAGACCGTACCTCAATGCAATAAAATATAAATTTTCTCCTGACCGCACAAAATGTCTTTTTTCTTTCACTTGATCCCATTGAGTGCCAGCACATCCAGACAAAATTATCGATAAAAGAATAAACCTTAGATTATCAGTGAATTTATTTCGCAAAAATTATTACCAAAGAGGTTATTAAGAAATTAAAAATACAATAATGAGATACCTAAGATCAATAGTAAAGACCATCCGATCCTTTCAATGTATCTTTCAAGCATCAGAGAAATATTGTCTCCACCAAAAAAAACCAGTAAAGCAATCATATAAAATCGTAAGCCACGACCAATCAAGGAAAATAAAATAAAGCCAAAAAAATTAATATTGGTAATACCGGCTGCTATAGTAAAAATTTTATAGGGAATTGGCAAAAATCCAGCCAATAAAACCGCCCATAAACCCCAATCTGAGAACCATCCTCGGGCACTTTCGTATGAAACCCAATATTCAGATTGTTTTAACCATAATTCAATCAAATCAAAAATATAATACCCTATTAAATAACCAAGAACTCCACCAAGAACTGATGCTAGAGTCGTTATTCCTGATAAATACCATACCCTTTTTTTTTGCGCTAAACACATAGGTATTAACATTGCATCCGGCGGAATAGGAAAGAATGAGGATTCAGCAAAACTTAAAGCAAATAGATAACGGTCAGCTGAAGGCTGAGCTGCCCAAGAAATAACTTTGTTATATAAAAACCCAAAAAAACCCATACAAAAACTTTTAATATTAAATTATATTTTACTTACCTTTTACTAAAGGCACGAAACTCACTGAGCCTAATTTCTTACTCTCATAATGATCATTATTTCTTCGAATATTGACCAGTTCTTGATTACCTGCTGGACCTAAAGGCATTATTAATATGCCGCCAATCGAAAGTTGCTCCAGTAAATGTTGTGGAACCTCTGCTGCAGCTGCCGCTACTATTATAGCATCATAAGGCCCATATTTTCCCCAACCTTCCCATCCATCACCATGACGAAAATGAATATTATAAATACCCATTGACCTTAACCTTTGTTTGGTTTTCACTAATAAACTGTTAATACGCTCAACAGTATAAATCTCTTTAAAAAAGCCAGACAGTATTGCCGTTTGATAGCCGCAACCAGTTCCTATTTCTAAAATTCTACCCCCTTGAGTAAGACTTATTAATGCTTCAGTCATTCTAGCAACAATATATGGTTGACTTATTGTTTGACCTAAACCTATTGGAAGTGCTGTATCCTCATAAGCTCTGCTAGCAAGCGCTTCATCAACAAATAAATGCCTTGGTACACTTCTAATTTTCTCTAGAACATCTTCTGATTTAATTCCTTGCTCTCTAAGTCTATCTATCAAACGACTTCGTGTTCTGTCTGACGTCATTCCTATACCTAGATTTTTATCAATCTGATCTCTCATTTAGACAACCATTCTTGCATTTCAGGCAAAATAGAGTGATTCGTCATGTCTAACTGAATAGGTGTTATTGAAACTGAACCTTGGGAGATAGCATGAAAATCTGTTCCTGGGCCAGCGTCTTTACCTGTGCCAGGTAATCCTATTTGATAAAGATTCTTACCCTTAGATTTCATATATAATGGTTTTGAAGGATGTCTAGTACCCAACCTTGTAGCAACAATCCCATTTAACTCGCAATAATTTTTTTTGGGTACATTGATATTCAATATCGTATTAGAAGGAAGAGGATGATCGCTTAAGTTTTGCACTATCTTGTTAGTGATTTTAGCAGAAACATCATAGTTTTTTTTATTTCTTCCTATCGAGGATACTGCGATTGACGGCATACCTAATGTTCGTCCTTCTATCGCTGCGGCAACTGTGCCAGAATACAAAACGTCCTCTCCAAGATTTGCACCATGATTGATACCAGATATTACTAAATCAGGTTTTACATCTAGAAAATCAGATAAACCTAGATAAACAGTATCTGCAGGAGTGCCATTGACAACATATACATCAGTTGCTTTTTTCTCGATCTCTAAATCCATGCGCAGCGAAAGAGCACTACTTGAACCAGAATGATTCTTAATAGGAGCGAAAATAATAACTCTAGCAATTTCTTGAAGGTGTTTAGCTAGAATATTAATCCCGTGAGCTTTATAACCATCATCATTACTTAATAAAATAACCATCTTGTAAATTACATTTTTATATTATGCTGCATATACTTTAAAATCTCATATAATAATCAAGCATTAATCTTTGAGATAAAATTAACAACCGCCGAATCATGACATCAAAAAAAACAAGTAAGAAAATGAATGCCTCAAAGATTTCTGCAGAAGAAATAGAATTATTTCGAAATGCTGTTAAAACTTCAACTCCTATTAAGAATGAATTCAACCAACCTTATAAAAATAAACCCAAACCTAGAGCAATATATTCAAGACAAGATAATAAAGAAGTGTTAATTGAAAGCTTAGAGAGTGATATTGAAATCCAAGAGATAAATACAAACGACTCATTGAAATTCTGCCGCTCCGGAATAAATAAGAAGAACTTCAAGAAGTTGGCACGGGGATCATATAACACGCAAACCGAATTAGACTTACACGGAATGACGATAAATGAAGCGAACAAAGAATTAAAAGCATTTATCAATCACTGTGTAAATTATGGATATACTTGTGTTCGTATCATTCATGGAAAAGGTTTAGGTTCAGGAGGTAAAGGGCCAGTTCTTAAACAAGAGGTAAACAGATTACTTAGACGCTGGAAACAAGTATTAGCCTTTGTTTCTGCAAGACAAATCGATGGAGGTACAGGTGCGATTTATGTGCTACTTAAGAAAGAATAATTCTAATAATATTTAATTTTCTGGCTCAACTATAAAATAAAAAATCTCATCATCACCGATATAACCTAAATCAGTTCTTGCTCTCTCCTCAATTGATTCGGTACCATTTTTGAGATCCCAGATTTCAGCTTCTAAAGATTCATTTCTTTTTTTTAATAAATCATTCTGCTCACGTTGTTGATTAATTTGACTTAATAATGAACGATTCTTTTGATAACCATCTTCTGAAAACCAAATTCTTAATTGAAGAACCGCGGTTACAAATACTAGCATCAAGATAATCCAACGTAGATTTTCCATTCATTACACCAAATCTTATGTATCTACGATTGGAACAGAAAATGAATCCTGAGGTTTGAATTGTGCCGTATCACCTAAAGATTCCTCAATACGAAGAAGTTGATTATATTTAGCTACACGATCAGATCTTGATAGTGAACCTGTTTTAATTTGAGTAGCCATTGAACCAACCGCTATATCAGAAATAATCTGATCTGATGTCTCTCCTGAGCGATGAGATATAATAGCCGAATAATTTGATTCTACAGCCATATTAATCGCTTGAATTGTTTCAGTTATAGTGCCTATTTGGTTTGGTTTTATTAAAATTGCATTGGCAATACTTTTGTTTATTCCTTTTTCTAGAATCTTAGTATTGGTTACGAAAAGATCATCTCCGACCAACTGAACACGTTCTCTAAGTTTCTCGGATAATAGTAACCATCCATCCCAGTCTGTTTCATTCATCCCATCCTCGATTGAAATTATCGGATAAGAATCGACCAATTCTACCAAAAATTCACAAAAAGAAGGTGTATCGAAATTACGACCCTCAGATCTCAAATGATATAAACCTTTCTCATAAAATTCACTGCTTGCCACATCAAGACCTAATAGAATATCTTGTTGCTCTTTTAGGCCAACAACCAAAATGGCTTCTAATATAGTATCAAGTGCTTCAAAATTTGATTTTAAATCCGGCGCAAAGCCCCCTTCATCTCCAACTGCAGTATTCATTCCCTTTTTCTTTAACACACTTTTAAGCGCGTGAAAGATTTCAACTCCGTATCTCAGTGCTTCTTTATAGTTAGGCGCCCCCACAGGAATGATCATAAACTCTTGTATATCAATATTATTGTCAGCATGTGCACCTCCATTGATAATATTCATCATTGGAACAGGTATTGTGTTATGTTTTCCAAAATATCTAAATAACGGTATATTTTTAGATTCTGCTGAAGCTTTGGCGTAAGCCATAGATACCGCTAATAATGCATTAGCACCTAAGTTACCTTTATTCTCTGTTCCATCAAGCTCTACTAAGATTTCATCCAATTCATTTTGAGGTATTAATTCTGATTGAATTAATTTATCACTGATTACTGAATTAATATTAGTTACCGCCTGAATGACTCCTCGCCCAAGATATCTTGTTAAATCATTATCTCTTAACTCAATCGCCTCTCTACTGCCAGTAGAAGCTCCAGAAGGAACTGCCGCTCGACCAAAACTACCATCACTTAATGTAATTTCTGCTTCCACAGTTGGGTTGCCTCGTGAATCTATAATCTCTCTTCCGTGAATCTTAGATATCACTGTCACAACGTTGCTCCTTTATTGGGCGATGATTTACTAAACCTCTATAACTGATCTTCAATATATGTTACTTCTTTGACTATCTTATCTAGAGAAACTAGCATCTTCAGAAGATCTCTCATCTTTCCTAATGGCCAAGAATTAGGCCCATCACTTAATGCTTTATCAGGGTTTTTATGAGTTTCCATAAATAATCCTGCAATACCAACGGCTACGGCTGCTCTAGCTAGAATAGGCACAAATTCTCTAGCGCCGCCAGACTTGCTCCCCTTGCTCCCAGGCAACTGAACCGAATGCGTAGCATCAAATATCACTGGACAACCAGTATTTCTTAAGATAGGTAAACTTCGCATATCAGAGATCAAATTGTTATAACCGAAAGTAAATCCTCTTTCACACACCATAATTTCCTGATTTCCTGTTGAGCGTGCCTTGTCCACAACATTTTGCATCTCATGTGGAGATAAAAATTGACCTTTCTTTATGTTTACTGGTTTTCCTTGCCTTGCGACATTCAAGATAAAATTAGTTTGTCTACACAAAAAAGAGGGGGTTTGTAAAACATCAACAACATCAGCCACTTCATCTAACGGTGAATCATCATGTACATCAGTTATCAAAGAAACACCTAGCTGTGATTTAATTTCTGACAAGATCTTTAGCCCTTCTTCAAGACCTGGGCCACGAAATCCATCAATCGAGCTGCGATTTGCTTTATCAAATGAAGATTTATAAATAAATGAAATACCCAATTCTTGAGTGATTTCTTTTAACAGACCGGCAGTTTCAATTGCTGATTCCATGCTCTCAACTACACAATTACCTGCAATCAGAAAAAATGGACTATTATTGCTTACTTCGAAAGTATCAAGCTTCATTTTTTTTACCCTGATTATGATAATTTAGAGTAGCTTCAATAAAACTTTTGAACAAAGGATGGCCATCACGAGGATTGGAGGTAAATTCCGGATGAAATTGGCTCGCGATAAACCATGGGTGATTGGGTATTTCAATTACTTCCACTAGATCGTCAACAGATAGGCCAGAGAATCTAATTCCAGCTTTTTCAAGATTATCACGATAATTATTATTAAACTCATAACGATGGCGATGACGCTCCTTGATAACCTGTTTATGATATATCGATTCAATTTGTGAACCTTTTGTTAAATTAATTTCCTGCGCCCCTAGTCTCATCGTTCCACCTAAATCAGATTGCTCGTCTCTTTCTTCTAGCTTTCCAGTGATTTCTAGCCATTCCGTTATAAGAGCTATAACAGGATGCTTTGTATCTTTATGAAATTCCGTACTCTGAGCGCCATCAAGATTAGCCAGATTCCTAGCAGTTTCTATAATAGCAACTTGCATACCCAAGCAGATACCAAGATAAGGTACCCCATTTTCCCTTGCGTATCTTACCGTTTCTATTTTACCTTCAATACCTCTATCTCCGAACCCTCCTGGAACTACAATACCATCCATTGATTTTAGTGTTTCAACACCATTTTCTTCAATATCTTGGGATTCAAAATAGTGAATATTGACTTTGGTTAAGGTTTTGATGCCCCCATGAAGCAATGCTTCTGTAAGCGAGATATATGCATCACGTAAATCAACATATTTACCTACCATTGCTATATCAACCTCATCTTTAGAATCTTTCTTAGCATCAACTATATAATTCCATTCATTTAAGTTTGCTTTAGGAGCATTGATTTTTAATTGACTAATCACAATATTGTCTAATCCTTGTGAATGCATCATTTCTGGTATTTTGTAGAGGTCATCTACGTCATATGCAGAAATAACCGCTTCTTCTTGGACATTTGTAAATAATGCAATCTTTTTTCTATGCTCATCTGGGAGTATTTCTTCTGAGCGGCATACTAAAATATCTGGTTGTATGCCAATTGAACGTAATTCTTTAACTGAGTGTTGCGTGGGTTTTGTTTTAATTTCTGATGATGTAGCAATATAAGGTACCAATGTTAAATGTACATATACGACTCGATCACTTCCTAACTCGATCCCCATTTGTCGGATAGCTTCCATAAAAGGTAGTGATTCAATATCGCCAACTGTGCCTCCAATTTCAACAAGACAAATATCTGAATTATTTGAGCCTCTATTGACACCCTCCTTAATCGCATCAGTAATGTGAGGAATAACCTGGACAGTTGCCCCTAAATACTCACCTTTTCTTTCTTTAGCAATGACTGATTCATAAATTCTGCCAGCGGTATAATTGCTGTCACGCCCTGTTTCAGTTCTAACAAAGCGTTCGTAGTGGCCTAAATCCAGATCCGTTTCCGTTCCATCAGCAGTAACAAAGACTTCCCCATGCTGAAACGGGCTCATTGTGCCTGGGTCAACATTTATGTAGGGGTCCAACTTAATCATGCTTATTGATAGGCCTCTTGATTCAAGAATTGCACCAAGACAAGCTGATGTGATCCCCTTGCCTAAAGAAGAAACAACGCCTCCAGTAATAAATACATAAGAAGTCATTAATCTCTCCCAAATAATATATTGATTCTTTCGTAAAAATCACAGGCCTTCCTGATCATTACGATTTTGGTTATTTTGTCAAATTTAAACACTATCTTGATAGATCCGCCATTTGAGTAAAGACGGCTTTAAAACTTACCAGATCGGTAATACCAACACAATCTTATTTAGAAAATAAAATACTCAACGTTCATTTACCTTAGGTCTATCGTACCAATTTAAAATACATCCGTTATAATTAGAAAACTTTTCCGCGACCCAAAGATTGCCTACACTAACTAATTCATTCTCATACATTAACAAAGGAATCTTATCCCTCATCCACGGGAAAACTTTTTTTTCTTGCAGTAATTTCTTTAATCTTCGAGTATGAATACTGCCCAAAGGCTTAAAACTCTCACCCCCTTTTCTGAAGGTAATATCAAGACCTTTTTTTGCCAACTCAAGATCGATTCCTTTTGCTTCTGATTGAGCCAGCGAAATAGCTCCCATCCCTGATCCTAAATTAATCATTTTATTATTTGGAAAGATTTTAATATCTTCCATATTAGTGATTTTGTCATTTTGGGTTATTAAATATAGATTACAGTTATACCGATATATACAAACACCCGACCACGAAACAAATGTATTAGATTTATTATTTTTATTAACTAAGTTTTTTGTAATTTCAAATAACTGTCTATATGAAGGTTGGGGTAGATTTAGGTGCGCCAAAGAATACCTAAGAAGATTGCGTTGTCTATTATCTGTTAATTCTTTAAAAGCTAAAAGATTATAACAATCTATGTTTCCTACTGACTTTAAATCGATCTTAGCTAAATCCTCTGATCGAGCTTTAGCTTCGCCTGCCAGCTTGGTAACTTTAGTTAGTCTTTTGTTTATTGATGGCCATCTTTTCTCTAATTGTGGGATAATATCATTACGAAGATAATTTCTATCCATAGAATTATCTTTATTTGATGAATCTTCAATCCATGTAAGCTTGTTAAGCAATGCGTATTTTCTTAATTCATTTTTACTAAAATCCAGTAATGGTCTCACCAGAGCGCCACTTAAAAACTTTCTTTTAACACTAATACCAGACAATCCATCAATACCGCTACCTCTAAAGAGATTCAAAAACAATGTTTCTACTTGATCGTTTTTATGATGCGCGGTCAATAACCAATCGTTCTTGTTTATATGATTACTAAATGCTTCATATCTAGAATTTCTCATGGCTGCTTCAATTCCAGAGCCTGAGTGCATATCTATATCAACTCGGTGAGAGACAAATGGTACATCAATTCTAGCTGCATAATTTGAACAATACTTCTCCCACTCATCAGAAAATTTGTTGTTTTGATGATTAACGTGTATTGCGGTTATTGGTACACCTAGGTCTAATTCAACTAAAGAATGGAGTAATACTGTTGAGTCCATCCCACCACTAAAAGCAACGAAATAATTTTTAGGTTTATTATTGCTTGCTGCTTTTAAAAGCAAGTCTTTTATTAAATCTTTTTGAAACATATTGAATATACAAATAAAGCTCTAAAACTATACTTGCATATATTCTCCAAAATTTGCAATCTTAGCACAACGTCCTTCTACCAATGAACCTGTATCAATTCTGTTTAACTCATCTAAATTTCGTGCCAGAGCTTTCTGGATAGTTTTGGACATTTCGTTAGGATTCCTATGTGCACCCCCCAGAGGCTCATTTAAAATCTCATCAATAAGATGAAAATTCTTCAAACTTGATGCCGTGATAGACATTGCTCTCGCTGCTTTCTCAGCTAAATCTGTATTTTTCCATAATATTGAAGCACAACCCTCAGGAGATATGACCGAATAAACACTATATTCCAGCATCAATAATCTGTCTGCTACACCAATTGCTAAGGCACCTCCAGAACCCCCTTCGCCTATAATTACCGAAATAACTGGTACTGATAGCTGTGACATTTTATATAAACTTCTTGCTATCGCTTCACTTTGGCCTCTTTCTTCAGCGCCTAATCCAGGATATGCTCCTGGCGTGTCGATGAAAGTAATTACAGGCAAGTCAAATTTCTCTGCTAATTCCATCAATCTCTGAGATTTTCTATATCCTTCTGGTTTAGGCATTCCATAATTACGCCTTACTCGCTCTTTTGTATCGCGGCCTTTTTGATGACCGATAAACATAATCGGTCTTCCTTGCAATCGACACAAACCTCCAATAATTGCAGGATCGTCTGAAAACATCCGGTCTCCATGAAGTTCAACAAAATCTTCAAAAAGAAAGTTTATATAATCCATTGAGTATGGTCGCATAGGATGTCGAGAAATTTGAGTTATTTGCCAATCGGTAAGTTTACTGAAGATTTTTCTTGTGAGCGCATCGCGTTCTTTTTTTAATCGACCGGTTTCTTTATTAATAGCTTCTTTGGAATCATTCACATGTTCGAGTTCTTCCAACCTAGCTTCAATTTCAGCAATTGGCTTCTCAAACTCTAGAAACTTTAAGTCAATCATAATTCTGCTTTAATCTTATTTACGCTCTTTAATAATATACAAAAAACTAAATCTTATCTTATTATCAGTAGTTTAGCCTCAAAGACCCCTCCCCTAATAACCTAACCAAATTGTCTCGAGTATCTTTTGTTGGAGATATCATCCATGCATCACCAAGATCAACTCGGCCAGATGCTGAGGCACCATTAAAATTAATTGCAACCAAGCATTTGCCTTTATCACTGGATTCCAATGTCTGCTTAATTTTACTGAGAATGCTTGTACTTTCTTGCTCATTTTTTAACTCAATTATCAAGATTTTTGCACGTTGCACAATCATGTCTTCGATATTTATTACATTTTCAACGTTAACTTGCCATGAAGATGAGAATTCATCAAATCTTAATTTTCCTTCAATAACTACAACTTGATCTTTTTTTAAGAGTTCCTTGTGACGTTGAAAACCTTCGCTAAAGAAAACTGTCTCCATCCTTGCAGTATTATCATCCAAAATAACCGAGATTCTGTTGCCACGTCTTTTGATATCTGCAATTAGACCAGAAATTATTACATCCCTCAAAGGCTGATGGTATCTTCTTTTTGATGTTTTTAGATTTGGTGTCTCAAATGAATGAATAGTTTTCAAATCACCGTCAGTAAAATATAAAGCATCTTCTCTGAAAGCATGAAATGGATGACCTGATAAATATAAGCCTAATGCTTCTTTTTCTTTTTTCAAGAAAAGAGCTTCCTTCCATTCTGGAATCTCTATATTTTCATTTACCTTTTCTTTTGAAATTCCATTTAAACCAAACATATCATTTTGACCGGCTGCAATATCTCTAGCTCCCTGATCAGCACTTTTTATCGCATCTGCTAATTGTGAATTTAATTGTTTCCTACTAATATCAAAATCATCCATTGCGCCACTCTTTATAAGAGCTTCAAGTACACGACGATTAATTTTCTCCATTCCTAGCCTTGAACAAAATTCATTTAAATTCTTATAAGGTTCGCCACCTCTCTCAGAAACAATGACTTCAACAGTTGACTTGCCTACACCTTTTACTGCCCCCAATCCATAAAGAATTGAATTCTCATTTAATACAGTAAATTCATAAAAAGAATTATTAATTGATGGGCGTATTAACTCAATATTATATTTTAAACAATCATCTTTGATCATTATTAAACGATCTGTATTATCAATTTCGGTTGTCATTACAGCAGCTAAAAAATGTGAAGTGTAATGCGTTTTAAGGAAAGCTGTTTGATATGAAAGCAATGCATATGCAGCCGAATGAGATTTATTGAATCCATACCCAGCAAATTTTTCCATTAAGTCAAATATATAAGAAGCTGTATCTTTTGAAACACCTCTCTCATTAGAACCATTGATAAAGATTTCACGTTGAGTTGCCATCTCATCGATTTTCTTTTTTCCCATCGCACGCCTTAATATATCAGCACCGCCAAGAGAATATCCGGCTAATATTTGAGCAATTTGCATGACTTGTTCTTGATACAAGATAACACCATATGTTTCTTTAAGTATTACTTTAAGTTCAGGATGCAAATAATTGATATTTATATTATTAGAATCATGTTTACGATCAATAAAGTCATCTACCATTCCAGATTGGAGCGGGCCAGGTCTAAACAGTGCAACTAACGCTATCAAGTCATCAAATTGATCTGGTCTCATTCTTTTAATAAGATCCCTCATTCCTGGCGATTCAAGTTGAAAAACCGCAGTTGTATTACAAGATCTTAATAATTCAAATGTTTTAGCATCATCCTTGGGTATTTCATTTATATTCAATTCCTTTGTGAGTTTACTCTCATTTACGATACGCAAGGTTAGATCTATAATAGTTAATGTTCTTAATCCTAAGAAATCAAATTTAACAAGGCCTGCTGCTTCTACATCATCTTTATCAAATTGTGTCACCACATTGATTTGACCTTCTTCACAATATAAAGGTGTATAATCTGTAAGATTTTCCGGAGCGATAACTACCCCACCTGCATGTTTACCAGCATTACGAACCAAGCCTTCAAGTGATTTTGCTAGACTAATGATTGCTTCAACTTCCTCGTCCTGACTATACATTCTCCTTAATTCATCATCTTGCTCCAATGCTTTATCAAGTGTCATGCCTACCTCAAATGGAACTTGTTTTGCTATTTTGTCTACAAATCCATAAGGCTGATCCAATACTCTTCCAACATCACGAATAACTGCTCTTGCAGCCATAGTGCCATAAGTAATAATTTGTGAAACTTTCTCGTTACCGTATTTCTGTGACACATAATCAATTACCCTATCTCTTCCTTCCATACAAAAATCAATATCAAAATCAGGCATGGAGATCCTTTCAGGATTTAAGAATCTTTCAAATAATAGGTCGTATTCCATTGGATCAAGATTTGTGATTCCTAATACATAGGCCACTAATGAACCGGCCCCTGACCCTCTCCCTGGTCCGACAGGAATATTGTTTTTCTTTGCCCAATCGATAAAATCAGAAACAATAAGAAAATAACTAGCGAAACCCATGTTATTTATTACTTCCAATTCGTCTTGTAAGCGTCTCTTATAAACTAAAGAATCATGCTTTTTGTTTTTTAATTTATTTCTAGTCAGTAACTTTTCCAGAGCTTTATTTGCCTCTTTAAGCAAAAAAACTTCTGATGTTTGGTTATCAGGAATTGGGAAAACAGGCAAAAAAGATTTACCTAGATCAAGGTTAAGATTGCAGCGTTTTGCTATTTCTATTGTATTTGATACAGCTTCTGGAATATCCACGAAGAGAGAATTTATTTCCGATGCGCTCTTAAGATACTGTTGATTACTATAATTTCTTGGTCTTTTTGGGTCAGATAAGATTAATCCATCATGAATACAAACACGAGCCTCATGCGCTTCAAAATCACTAGGAGAAATAAATCGAACATCATTGGTCGCTACGACAGGTACCGAAAAGTCATTAGCTAGAAAAAGAGCTTGTTCTATATAATCTTCTTCAAACTGTCTATTAGTCCTTGCAAGTTCTATATAAAAACGATCACCAAACACCTTAAGCCAAGAATCTAAAATTCTAGAAGCTAAATCGTGATGATCATTCGTTAAACATCTTCCTATATCACCTTTTGTGCCAGCAGATAAAGCTATCAATCCTTTACAGTTTCCCGAATTTAACCATGATTTATGAATACGAGGCCCGTAACGTGTCTGACCTTTAAGCCAGCTCTTTGTAATGAGTTGAGTAAGATTCTGGTAACCTTCATTATTAGCACACAATAAAATAAGATGATCATGTTTTGTTATGTCATCAGGATCTGCAATAAACACATCGCAACCAATAATAGGTTTAATACCGAACTCTAATGCTTTACGATAAAACTTAACCATCCCAAAGACATTGTTTTGGTCGGTTAGAGTGATGGCAGGAAAATTATTTGATACACATTCTTTCATTAATTCAGGAAAGCGAATTGTGCTATCTACAATAGAATATTGACTATGGAGGTTTAGATGTATAAAAGTGCCGTTCATTTGTAAACCAAATTAACTCATAAAAATACTGATATAAAGATAAATTTAACTCAACCTAACAGGTTATACTTTTGGGTAAAGATTCATAAGTAAACTATAATTTCCGATTGCAAAATGGCTTGAAACTCAATCTATGCTGAGCACTTGGACCGAGCTTCCCAATTGAATCCAGATGTCTTTTTGTGCCATATCCTTTATGTTCAGAAAAGCAATAACCTTGATATACACGATCCAAGTCTATCATTAATCTGTCTCTATAAACCTTAGCCAAAATTGATGCCGCGCTAATTTCAGGTACTTTTCTATCTCCACCTATAATTGATTCAGCTGAAATTTGATTGTTTTGAAATCTCAAATCGGGCAAGGCATTTCCATCGATTTTTATATAACAAGGGACCTGGTTAAGGCCGAATATACTTCGTCGCATTGCTAACATAGTTGCCTGGAAAATATTGATAGAGTCAATTTCTCTGGCATCGCTATACGCTATAGACCAAGAAATTGATTTTAAACATATCTCATCAAATAACCTTTCTCGATTCTTCTTGCCGACTTTCTTAGAGTCGTTCAAGCCTTCTAACACGATATCTTTCCTTAGGATTACTGCTGCCGCAACTACTGGACCTGCCAATGTCCCTCTTCCTGCTTCATCAACACCAGCAATATATTTGTAACCCTTTTTTGAATTCATTACTTGTTGTTTTTATATAATTTAAGAATTTCCAATGCTGCCAACTTATTTGCGTTTATTGATAGTTTTTTTCTAAGAGTTTTGAGCTCAGATTTCATAATTTCTTGAGCATCTTTATCATGTAGAAGATTAGAAGCAACTTTACTTAACCTCTCTGCAGATAAATCACTTTGAATAAGCTCTGGTACGACTTCTTTCTTAAGTAATATATTTGGTAGAGTAAAATATTTAATTCTGATCATTGTCCTTAAAAAAATATAAGATAATAAAGACACTTTATAAACTGCAACAGTTGGGCGATCCAGTAAAGAGGACTCTAGTACAGCGGTTCCCGAAGCTGCTAAAACTAAATCTGAGGCAATTATACTCTCATGCGAATTGCCTTCTATCAAAATAAAAGATTTTCTAATATTCTCTTGTTCGAGAAATATTTCAAACTGTTTATAGATATCTTTTGATGCCATTGGAGCAATAAATGAAATATTTCCATAATTTTCTAAAAGTAACTTTGCCGCTTTAACAAAATAAGAACCCAATCGTTTTACTTCACTCATTCGACTCCCAGGTAAAATAGCAATTAGTATCCTAGAAGTTATATTAAAATTCCTTCTAACATCATCTTTATTGAGATGGTAAGGTAAATTATCAGCCAAAGGATGACCTACAAAAACTGCAGGAAAATTATACTTCTTATATAGCTTAGGTTCGAAAGGTAGAATACATAATATCTTATCGGCACAATTAATTATTTTCCTTATTCGATTCCTTCTCCACGCCCAAATTGAAGGACTAACATAATGTACCGTAGTAATTCCTTCCTTTCTTAACTTAGATTCTAATGTTAAATTAAATTCTGGCGCATCTATACCAATAAAAATATCCGGTGGGTTTTCTTGCCATCTTTTAAAGATTCTTCTTCTTAATAGTAATAATCTTGGAAGAACTTTAAGTGGTTCAACAATACCCATAACTGATAATTCTTGCGATGAAGCCCATTTATCTCCACCAACTTCCATCATTTCTGGACCTAAAATTCCTTCGAAGGTTATTTCGGGATTAATAGAGGTTAATTGTCGCATTAAACCAGCACCTAGGAAGTCACCAGATTTTTCACCAACGACTATGCCTATACGCATAAACTATCTAATAATTCCACGATTTGAAGTATGCTTAATGGAATCAAGTAGTACCTCTAATTCAGGATTACTCTTAGTTAATTTTGCAATTTTAGATATCGATTCATTTAATTGAAGATCCTTTCGATATAGAATTTTGTATGCTTCTTTTATATTCCTTATCTGGTCGGAAGAAAAATCTCTCCTCTTTAACCCTTCAACATTAACCCCTCTGGGCTTTATTGGCTGACCTTCTGCCATAACATAAGCTGGTATATCTTTTGTGGTTAAGGTATTCATTCCTATAAAACTATGTGCACCAATCCTAGAAAACTGATGCGCTCCGGTAAATCCAGCAAAAATAACCCAATCCCCAACAAGAACATGGCCAGCTAAAGTCGCATTATTTGCAAAAACAATGTTATTTCCCACAACACAGTCATGTGCAATATGTACATAAGCCATAATCCAATTATTATTACCAATGACCGTCTTCCCTTTATCTTGAATGGTTCCACGATTAATAGTGCAGTATTCTCTAATCGTATTATTATCACCAATAATCAGAGAAGTTGGTTCATTATTATATTTTTTATCTTGTGGATCGCCGCCGATAGCACTATAAGAATAAATATGATTATTTCGACCAATTATTGTTGAGCCATTTATAACAACATGGTTATCAATTATAGTTCCATCTCTAATTTCAACCTCACCGCCAATCACTGAATAAGCACCAACAGAGACATCTGAGCCGATTATGGCTAATTCTGAAATTATTGCAGTATCATGAATCATAATTTTATATCACTTGGAGCGCACATAATTACTGCGTCTACAGAGACCTTTCCGTTCACAGAAGCGTTACACTTATATCGCCACATACCCTTAATAATTCGGTCGACATTTACCTCAATTCTTAAATTATTACCCGGTAACACAGGAAAGCGGAAACGAACTTTTTCTACACCAACCAAGTAATAAATGGGTTTTGGTGTAATATCTCCAACAGTCAGATGACCAAGCACACCTCCTGCTTGAGCCATAGCCTCTATAATAATAACTCCCGGCAAAATAGGTTGTCCTGGAAAATGTCCTTTGAAATATAGTTCATCAGGGTTAACTTTTTTTTCAGCGATAATAGACTCGCCCAATTCATAATCGACAACCCTATCAATATGTAAAAAAGGGTCACGATGAGGAAGAAGCTCCATAATACGCTTTCTATCTAAAACCTTATCATTCTTCTTCATACGTTTATGTCTAAATTGGATTATTTATTTGAACGACGGAATTTTGCAACTAACTTTTTCCATACCTTATCTTCCTCGAAAGGGAAGGATCCTGAATATACTCCTGGTTTTTTAATATCTTTAGTTATCACTGCGGCACCATTTATTCTTACATCATCACAAATATTAATATGTCCAACAATTCCAACTTGTCCAGCAATCATGCATCGCTTACCTATTTTAGAACTTCCTGCAATCGCGGCAGATGCAGCAATTGCAGTATGCTCACCTATCGAAACATTATGACCAATTTGAATAAGATTATCGAGCCGCACTCCATTATGTATTACCGTATCCTCCAATGAGCCACGATCAATTGTCGTGTTCGAGCCAATTTCAACATCATTTCCAATCTTAACTCCGCCAATTTGATTTATCTTTAGCCAGCCATTCTCAGTTTTTACATTACCAAAACCATCAGCGCCTATCACTGCCCCAGGATGTATTATTACTCTCTCTCCAATATCAACTGAATTAATAATAGTAACGTTCGCGATAATTCTTGAATTTGCTGCTACATTTACATTACCTTCGATAATGCAGCCTGGCCCAATAAATACATTTTCGCCAATAGTTACATCCCTGCCAATTGATGTGAATTCACCAATGTAAGAAGACTCTGCAACATTTGCACCATTTTTGATTAATGCGTGCTCAGAAACCTTTCCGTCATAACAAGGCAAAGGGTACAGTAATGCAACTATTTTTGTGTAAATTTGATACGGATCCTCGCACAACAAAGCATCAACTGGACACAAATCAATATCTGATCCTTTTAAAACAACAACCGAAGCATTTGTTTTTTTTAGTTTTTCTTTGTATAAGGCGTTAGAATAAAAAGTGAGAGAACCTTCTTTAGCAGAACTCAGAGTGGCTACACTTGAAATTTCAGTCTCAGGATTACCAACAACATCGCATCCAAATTTAACGGCTAAGTCTCCTAAACTAAAGACCAATAGAATCTCCTACAGAGTTCAGATATACACAATATTCTTGCATGCATATTAATTTGATTCGCTGTTTTGGAAGTTATCTTCTAATGAGTCTAATATCTGAGGTGTTATGTTAACTGATTGACTTGCATATATAACGCCATCTGCTAAGACAATATCAAAATCATTAGATTGTGCAAAAGCATTAACAATTTCCAATAAAGTTCTTTGTAATTTTCCGATTTCTTCGTTTCTTCTTAAATTAACATCTTCTTGAAGCTCGGTGCCTAGTCTATTGACTTCTCTTTGAAGCTCACGGAACTCTTTCTCTGCATTTGATCTTTCTGTAGCACCCATAACTGCAGCATCTTTCTGAATCTTTGCTGATAATTCTTCAAACTCCTTTTGTTTCGCTAAGGCTTCTCTCTGTCTAGGCTGGAATTCACTTGCCAATGCCTCCATTACTTGTCTGAATTGAGGGGAACTCTCCATTAATACCTGGAAGTTAACCACCCCTATTTTTTGATCTTGCGCAAACGAAGATGACGATAAAAATAAAGTAATAAATATTAATCTGCAAAATTGTTTAATTAAAATTTTCATATCCCTTTCCGTATAAATTAAAATGATTGACCTATTGAGAATTGAAACCTCTCGATCCTATCCTTATAAAATCTATCACTTCCCTCATAATAGTTTAGAGGGTAAGCATAACTAAATCTAAATAAACCCATCGGAGCCATCCATTGAACTGCTACTCCAACCGATTTTTTCAGGTCACCAAAAGAAGTTGTATATTCTACTGGATCTCCTAATTTATCATAAAAAACGACCTCACCTGTATTGAAAACATTACCTATATCGGCAAATATACTTGCTCTTGCGACTTTTGATAATTTTTCCGACAATGGAATTATAAGCTCAAATTGGCTGGCTACCAACACATTTCCACCGTAAGGTCTCCCCCGAGAGTCTTTTGGTCCCAACCAAGATTCCTTGTAACCTCTTGTTGACTTTGGTCCGCCACTATGAAATTGCTTAAATGGAGGTAAAGCTGTTGTATCTCCAAGGGCTTTACCATAACCTAGTTGCGCATTCCAAAATCCTACCCACCCGCCAAATAGGGGTTGATAGCGAGTAAAATTATACCTTGCTGACCAATATTCAACTTCGCTACCAGGAACTGTGTATGTCAAGAAGAGTTGATGCTTGGTTCCCCTATCAGGAAAGATTGTTCTATTTCTGCTGTCATATACCCAGCCAGCCAAAATCTCGAAATTCGCAAATTTTGTACCAGTAAAATTATTTCCTGCATCATAAGAATTTCCGTTATTGCTAACCCAATCGATTGCTTGTGAAGTACTATAAGCAGATGAAAGCATTTCCACTTGACTCATATTTACACCAAGGCTGACGGTCTGATATTCATCAATAGGGTAGCCATAATCAACTGTAGCGCCCCCGCTAGTGGTCGACAGAGCAGATGCAGCAGATGTGAATTGTTTGTAGTCTCTGTAATTAAATGAAAGGGTTCGTCTGATTCCATTCATGGTCGTATAATAATCCGTATGCGACATTGTTGCTTGTTTCATATACTTACTTGAATTTACATTTACAGCAACGCGCTCACCAGTACCTAGAAAGTTTGTATGCGTAATACTCCCATTTATATTAAGTTTAAAAAAATCTGAATACCCTACACCACCGCTAAATTGACCTGGCATACGATATTTGAGATCAAAATCTACATCCACTAGATCAGGGCTCCCAGAAACTGGTATATTTTCTACCCCCACTTCCTCAATAAATGGTAATCTCTGTAATCTAATTTTTGATCTATCGATCAAGATATTAGATACAAATGCCCCTTCTTTTTGACGTACTTCTCGTCGGAAAACCTCATCATCAACTTCGCTTACTCCATTAAAATTAATTCGACGAACATATACACGATCCCCGGGGTTAATAAAAAAGGTTACTGCAACCTCATTCTTGTCGTAATCTAATTGCGGGATCGGTTCTATCTCAGCATTAGCGTACCCCTCTTCACCTAATCTAAAAGACATCATTTCAGCAGAATTAGTAAGTGTTTGCAGATTAAACATATCGCCATCTTTTGAAATAACTAATCGCTCTAAATCCTCAACAGGGACTACCGTATTGCCCACCAATTTTATCGAGGAAATATTATATCTAACCCCTTCGTGTATATTTATCGAAACAAACATATCTTTCTTGTTCGGAGAAATGGCTATTTGACTAGAATCTACCCTAAAGTCCGCATAACCCCGATCCATATAGAAAGAACGAAGCTTCTCAAGATCCCCAGTTAAGGCTTCTTTGGAATACCTGTCATCCTGTCTTATCCAGGAAAGCCAATTAGCTGTATCAAGCTCAAATTCTTCACGAATCTCATTCTCTTCATAATTATAATTCCCAATAATATTCACTTGACGAATTTTGGCTCTGTCTCCTTCTTTGACCTCAATACTTATACCAACTGTATTATTTGGCCTATCTTGAACATCTGCTTTAATTACTACACCATATTTTCCTCGGTCATAATATTGTTCCCTCAAGAAAGAAGTCAGATTATCCAGTACTGATCTATCAAAAGTTCGGCCTCTTGACATACCAATATTTCTTAATGAAATCATTAAATCTTCTGTTTTAATATCTTTATTACCCTCGATAGAAAAGGATGCTATAGAAGGTCTTTCTTTGATAACTAACACCAAGATATCCCCATCTCTCCTTACCTCAATATCATCAAATAGACCTTCTCTATATAAAGACTTGATTGCTTCTTGGATTCTTATTTCGTCAACTTTGTCTCCAACATTAATTGGCAAATAATTAAACACTGTTCCTTCAGAGATACGGCGCAATCCTTCGACCCTCATATCACCAACAACAAACTCCTCAGCACACAAGCTTGTTGAAAAGAATAAAAATAATAAAAACATCGTGAAAGGTGGTTTTATGATTGCTGTTTTTGAACTTTGCTTCATGAAACTTTACTCAAGAATTTTCAACCAAATAAATCATTATAAAACGCAAGACTCATCAATATTAATATGGCTATTATACCAAATTGTTGGGAAAGTAACTCAAACCTAGCTGATAGTGGCTTACCTCTGACCCATTCAATACTTTGGTGGACAATTTGACCGCCATCTAAAACAGGTATAGGCATTAAATTAATAACGCCCAAACTGATGCTGATTAATGCCAAGAATTTTAAAAATTGATTAACCCCAGCGCTCACTGAAAGCCCTGCATACTTTGCAATACTTAATGGGCCACTAATATTTTTTGATGATACATCTCCACTTAACATGTTCAAAAACATTGATACGGTAAAACTTGCTGTATTCCAGGTTTGCACGAAAGATTTTTTTATTGCAACTATAGGATTGGATCGATCGAGATAAAAATACTTCTCAAAATTTTCGGTGTACCCAACTCCTAAAAAACCTTTTATATCTTTATCGTCTGTTTGACCAAGCTCAATATTAATAGTATTCACACGATCTTCTCTTTCATAAATCATTGTAATTAATTGTCCAGGTTTTGTTGAAATATTGCTCCTTAATTCATTAAAAGAATTAATCTCATCACCATTAATAGAAAGTATCTTGTCTCCCTTCGATAAACCTGCTTTATATGCAGGACTATTCATGGAAACCTCTCCTACGACAGCTGGAGGTTGCCAAGGAGAAAATCCTAATCCATTAAATAAATTTCCCGGTTCAGTAAAATACACCCTATCCTCTTTTATCGAAATATTAATTATCTTCTTATTTTGATTTTCGCTCTCTATCTGAAATTTCAGATCTTTCTCAACAACCAAGGCCTTCATTATAGATGTAATGGTAGCCTCCCAATCATTTACAACCTCTCCATCAACCATAATAATCCGATCACCATATTGCATACCTGCATTCGCGGCATAAGAATTACCTATAACCTCTCCAATAATTGGTTTCATAGTCATGACACCACTTGAGAAAATAAAGAAATAAGCAATAATTGCAAAAAAGAAGTTAAATAAAGGGCCCGCTAATAACACCGCTATTCTCGAGAAAATGGACTGATCAGTAAATGCTCTTCCCTTGTCAACAACATCAATCTCATTATTACGAGAATCTAAAAATTGCACATATCCTCCAAGTGGTATCAATGATAAGCAATACTCAGTTTGATCTTTATCCTTGGATACATATGAGTAGATCGGTCTACCAAACCCGATGGAAAAACGTAATACCTTAATTCCAAAATATCGGCCGACAATATAATGGCCAAACTCATGAATGGCGACCAAAACACTAATGGCAAACACAAAAGAAAAAAAACTTATTAAGATGTCAGGTAATGTCATGATTTACACATCATTCTGAATAACCATTCTAATACTTAAAATAAATAAATACTGCAAGCGAGCGCATAAAGTGATATTGATGAGATAATACTGTCAATCCTATCTAACAGACCGCCATGCCCTGGAAACAATCTCCCGCTATCTTTAAGCCCGGCATTCCTTTTAAACATACTGATTGTAAGATCGCCAACAACAGACAGTAACCCTAAGGCTAAAATAAAAGGTATCATTACTGTTTTATCAATACCGTAGACCTGAGAGAAAAGTACAGACAATATTGTCATTGAAACTAAACCACCAAATAACCCTTCCCATGTCTTATTGGGGCTGATTGAGTTTGCAAGCTTAACTCTGCCGAACCTCTTTCCAATAAAGAATGCACCAATGTCCATTACCCAGATAAACACAAGAAAAACAAGGAAGTAACTTACAGACTGAATAAACAACCAGTCCATTGCAATATAACTTGAGGACAAGGATATTAATCCAAATAGCCAACTGAAAATATTTCCAAAACTAATAGGGTAAGCAAATAAACATAATAGACAAATTATCCACCATAAAATAGAGGAAGCAAGAATTGCTTGAATTTGAATAAAGCTAGGCTCATAAGATTGAATAAATAAGATTGAGATCATCAGCAAAAACACAAAGATCACTTGAGAAAAAATCGAAGCCGAATTGACCATTCTTGCCCACTCCCATCCAGCAAATGTAAAAACCAATGCCAGTATAAGCCTGAAAACCTCCTGAGGCAGAAAGAATAAAATACCTAATAAAACTATTAAGCCAAAGACTCCAGTAATAACTCTTTGCTTTAACATAAATTCTTCAACACTATACCGATGCACCGTAACGTCTTTGTCTTGTATTAAAAAATTCTACAGCTTTGTCTAAATCTTTACTTTTGAAATCTGGCCATAAACAATCACAAAAAAATAATTCTGAATAGGCAATATTCCACAATAAAAAGTTAGATATCCTTTTTTCTCCACCAGTTCTTATCAATAAATCAGGATCAGGTATACCGCCTAATTGTAGAAAGGAAGAGAATAAATCTTGATCAATATCTTTTTGATTTATTTCACCATCTTGGATTTTATCTAAAAGTGTCCTGGTTGCATTCACTATATCCCATCTTGCACCATAAGCTAATGCAACAAATAAATTGAGGCCTTGATTATCTCGTGTGCGTAATTCAGCTTTTTCAATTTTACTAATAAGGCTTTTCTTTAACTCTTCTTTCTTTCCAATAAATCTAATTCTTACATTATTATCATCAAGATCATCTATCTCATTCTCAAGAGTCTCTATAAATAAATTCATTAACAATTCTATTTCTTTCGAAGGGCGGTCCCAATTCTCAGTACTAAATGCATAGAGTGTTAAGTATTTTATTTCTTGGGTCCCAACATACCGAACAATATCTCGCGCACAAATTGCTCCCAATTTGTGGCCAAATCTTCTGCTTTTATTGCGATGCCTGGCCCACCTCCCATTACCATCCATTATAATTGCTATATGATTTGGTTTCATTCTTAAGTTCTTGTTTTAATTAATCAAATGACCATTAACTCTTTTTCTTTTACAGCTACTGCTTGATCAACCTCTTTAACATACTGATCAGTCAATACTTGTATCTCTTCTTGAGCTTTTCTTTCCTCGTCTTCCCCGATCATCTTTTCCTTTAAAAGATCTTTTACATCGTTCAAAGAATCTCTTCTAATATTTCTGATTGCAATTCTTGATTGCTCGCCTTCTTGTTTGACAACACGAATCATATCTTTACGCCGCTCTTCTGTAAGCGGGGGAAGCGGAACCCTGATAATCATCCCGGCAGAAGTTGGGTTAAGTCCTAAATCAGAATTCATTATTGCCTTCTCAATTGGCTGAATCATATCTTTTTCCCATGGTGTTATTTTGAGAGTTCGAGAATCTTCTATACCAATATTTGCTACCTGATTTAAAGGAACTTCAGACCCATAATAATCAAGAGAAATTTGATCTAGCAGACTGGTATTTGCTCGGCCTGTTCTAATTTTAGTTAAATTATTCTGTAACGAATCAACACTCTTTTTCATCCTTTTGGTTGCATCTCCTTTTATTTTAGTAATCACTGATATCGCCTCCGCCCAATTTTTATTTTACCGCTGTTCCAACTGATAAGTCGGTCATTGCTTTGACCAATATATTTGGCTTTAATAGATTAAATACCCTTAAAGGTAAGCCATTATCTCGACACATTACTATGGCAGTTGCATCCATAACCTTTAATTTTTCCGATAATACTCGATCAAAAGATATTTCTTTGTATAATTCTGCATTCTTATTACTTTTTGGATCTTTGTCATAAACTCCATCAACCATAGTTGCTTTCAATAAAACTTCGGCGCCAATCTCAATAGCTCTTAAGCTTGCAGCAGAATCAGTCGTAAAGAACGGATTTCCTGTACCAGCAGCAAAAATGACAATTCTTCCTTTCTCAAGATGTCTAACTGCTCTTCTTCTAATATAATCTTCACAAACTTCATGAATTGTTATTGCTGACATAACTCTTGCGTTTGCATTCATTGATTCAAGCGCATCTTGAATTGCTAATGCATTCATCACAGTAGCTAACATGCCCATGTAATCCCCTGTAACTCGATCCATCCCTGATCCAGCCAATCCAACACCACGGAAAATATTCCCCCCACCGATCACAACCGCAACCTCAACGCCGAGATTACTGACCTGTATTAATTCATCCGCTATACGTTTTATCACAGATGGATCTATCCCATATTCAAGATCGCCCATTAATCCTTCACCGCTAAGCTTAACAAGGATTCGTTTATAGAGTGTTTTTGTTTTACCCATTAAATAACCTCTCTAATCTCAAAATATTTAAGTTAATTAATAAGATATTAACTTATTAATTAACTTAAATTGAAATTTATTAAGAATAAGTTTTGATAGAAAAGTCAACTCTGATGAGATTAATTATTGCCTTTGATTTGCTTCATTACTTCATCAGCGAAATTTTCTTCGTTTTTTTCAATTCCATCACCAACTTCATATCTGCAAAAATCAATTACCGCAGCATTTGTGTTTTGCAATAAATTCTGGATAGATTTATCAGGGTCTTTTACAAAAGGTTGACCGAGTAAAGTAATTTCTTTAAAGAACTTCTTCATCCTGCCATTCACCATCTTTTCGGCTATTTCGGGTGGTTTTCCAGACGAGAGAGCCTGTTCCGTGTAAATTCTTCTTTCACGAGCAATTAGATCCTCTGGAACATCTTTCTCATGAATACATACTGGATTTGAAGCGGCAATATGCATAGCTATATCTTTTGATAACTCTTTATTCCCACCTTTCAAGGAAACAATTGCGCCTATTCTAGATCCATGAGAATAGAATCCTAAATTTTCAGCTCCTTTTATCCTTTCAAACCTTCGAATTGAAATATTTTCACCAACCTTAGCTATTAAATCTGTTCGGATGCTTTCTACTGTTCTGCCACCAGACAATTCATAATTATTGAATTTATCAAGTTCAGTTAAATCAGCACTTAATAATGATTCTGCAATTGAATTAGTAAAATCGATAAAATTCTTATCTTTAGCAACAAAATCAGTTTCAGAGTTCACTTCAACTAAAACTGCGTCAATAGAATTATTGGCAATAACAATCCTACCTTCAGCGGCAATTCTGGAAGCCTTCTTTTCGGCTTTTGCCTTACCAGACGCTCTCAATAATTCAATCGCTCCATCTATATTTCCATTGGCTTCCAATAAAGATCTTTTACATTCCATCATACCTGCACCAGTTCTATCACGAAGTTCTTTTACCATGGACGTCTTGATTGACATAATAATTCCCTTAAGCCTCTATCTTAAATTCAAAAAAAATCAAATTTCTGGATTATTTCTTTGTTACTTTCTTTTTAGTTACTTTCTTTTTAGTTACTTTCTTTTTAGTTACTTTCTTTTTAGTTACTTTCTTTTTAGTTACTTTCTTTTTAGTTACTTTC
>Ga0208766_1000247_pt1 | contig 29403 bp, 16 predicted proteins | sample ETN01SmetaG_3_FD_185792 | JGI IMG/M metagenome (GOLD analysis project Ga0208766, IMG submission 185792) | Marine microbial and viral communities from oxygen minimum zone, Eastern Pacific Ocean - ETNP2014F12-01SV263 (SPAdes) (version 2) | ecosystem: Environmental > Aquatic > Marine > Oceanic ... | reverse complement strand
CAAGGTGGTGAGGACCCTGGTCAATGGCCAGCAGTCTGCCGGTTACAAGACACTGCAGTGGAGCGCCACCAATAATGGTGGACATCCGATCAGTGCCGGGCTTTACATCTACACGATACAGGCAGGTGATTTCAGTCAGACCAGGAAGATGATCTTACTGAAATGATCGGTCAGATTATCATTGATTTAAAAGACCCCACGCTTGTGGGGTCTTTTTTTTATGCATCTACCGAGGGTGATTGGGATATTACATGATAGTAATAAAGCGTTAAAAATCCCTTTTTTTATTAAAATATACCTTTTATTTTAAATTTGACTAGGACATAGGCCTGTTCTTATATTTCGGAGAGTCATTGTACTCACGAGGTAAGACAAAATTAATAAATAGCTGATGGCCGTAGGCGCGGTCTATCAATTGCGGAGTTCAACATGAGGGAAAGTTTACTTTTTTCCATCTTCATTCGAGCAGCCCATTTCATGCTTTGGGTCTGCCTGTCCATGGTGTTTCTACTACCATCCACCGATCTCTACGCTCAAGATTCAGATGATGTTGATGATGTTGAGGAATATTGGGGAGATGAGTATGAGGATGAATACGATGATGAGGATGAATACCTAGATGATGATGAGTATGAGGATGAGGATGAGTACGAGGATGATGAGGATGAGTACGAGGAAGATGAGGAAGATGAGGAAGATGAGGAAGATGAGGAAGATGAGGAAGAATTAGCAGATGATGCAGAAAACCTAGGATATACGATCGATCTTGCACTGGGGTCACCCAGGTTTACGAATCCAGTCCTCATGGATTGGAATTCCAACGTGGACCTAAGGGCAAGCGTTGAGTTTCCTGTACTGATGCAGGTCATGGGAGCGAGATTTCGATTCGGTGTGGAGGTTGGGTCCTTCAAGTTCGAGAATGCAAAATACAATACGGTAGGCGAGGATGTGATCAATCTCGGTGAGACCTTTAGTGGTGTGACCGCGATGGGTATCGTGTCGTTCCCCGCAGGTCCTGGTAAGATAAAATTTGGAATTGGCATGGTCGGATCCTCTGCTGGTTTCTCCATGGAGGCATCCTATGGTATTCGCATTGGGGGGATGGTAGAACTTCGAGGAGGCATCCGCTCAACAGAGACCCTGATGGCAAAGACATCAGAGTCAGTCGAGATAGGTCGTGCTGGTTGGATGGATGGTCAGATCGTCCTAGGCGTGAATCTATAATAAATTTTTGGATATTGAATAAATGCATCCATTGAGAAATAGCATTAATAGCCCCATGAACATTTCACTCAGGTATCTTTATATATTGGCCATGTGTCTTCTTACCCGGTCAATGGCCCAAACGATTGACATAAGACTGGCCAATAATAATACTTTTGGTACGAATGACCGCGGGTCATACAATACCAATGTCTCAACAGTGGATAACGGTGGTGTCACAGGTGGTATAGTCGTTTTGGTCACTGATGCGACTGTTGACGACGACTATAAGGTCTATGTCCAGTACCACACGGGTAATGCGGACAACGCAAACCAGTGGTTTTCTCAACAGATCAATGAGGCTGGAAATACAAAGATCTCCATCGGCAGTGATGGTACCGCAACCCAGTACATACCCCACGCCGCGATAGAAGCGTCTGATGATTGGCAGGGTGATGACTACGATGGAAACGTGACCTGGATCATTGTGAATGATGACCTTGACGATGACGATGAGCCTAATACCGCAAGTGTGACCCAGCACTATGAGACCTATGACTTTGACATGATCGTTCCTACCATCTCGGATGCGACGATCTCTGCGACCAAGGACGCCCCATTCAATCAGACCTATCCTCACTATGCGAAAGAGGATGACCAGATGAAAATTGTCTTTACCTCTAGCGAGGCAATTAGTACTCTGACCGGTAATTTCCATGGAAATTCCAATATCTCTGCACAGAGCCTTGACAGCACATCTCCATTCGCCACGATCGATGCAAAGAATACCATGCCAGATGGTGCCACCGTAACATTTGCCTTTATATTGAAGGATGCCAATGGTAATGCCGCCACAGTCACGGCCACAACGGACAATTCTAGTATCATAACAGACTTTACCCCGCCAAATCTGAATACCGGAGAGACATACTACGTTGCGATGGCCACTGGGCAGGGAGATTATTATGCGAAAAGTGGTGACCAGGTCACCCTGACCATCAAGGCAAGTGAGACACTCGTTCAGGGTAATTTTGATAATAATGGTGCCACGGATGAGAGCGCGTACATGGTGTTCAATATCGGTACTGAGACCGATGTCACTGTCTCGCCAGCGCTATCAGGGATCAGTGGTTCAAATAGCTCAGAATTCTCTGCCACTGTAACACTTACAGATGATAACGAGACATCAAATACTTATGTGAATTATACTATTACAGGGATCTATGATAGAGCAGGTAACGAGACCAGCATTACAGCAAATATCCCTACCGTCAATGACCAGGTATATTATGATAGTACGGACCCTACTGTAAATACAATGGTCCATCAAACGCCTGATGCCAATGCCAACCCCAATCCTTACAAAGCAAAGAACGGAGACGCGGTCAAATTATATTTTGGAACGGAAGAGGTCTTGGACTATAACTGGGATGATGGTATCAACACCCAGCCTACCATGACATTCCAGGGAGGTAACGGCACAGGAAATATATTCAACGCGTCCACCATCTCCAATGGCGACAACCTTCAAGAGTTCACCGCAACTCTTGATAATGTCTCAGGTCTGAGTGATGGGCGATTAAATTTCTCATTATCATTTAGAGATTTATCTGGCAATGCGGGTACTGCAGTAACTGGTCTCTCATCAGGCAGAAGGGTACATGTTGATAATACAAGCGCGGGACTGGACAATCTACAGATCGCCTCAAGTTCAACAAGTGATGATGACTTTGCCAAGCCAGGAGAGACGGTCACTGTCACCATCGACGCGGATGAAGAATTGAGAAATCTTTCACAGTATGATATCACTGGCTATGATGATGGTATTTCAGGAACGATAGGAGGAGTGGCGGCCGATGTTGATCTCCAGGCCGGTACAGGTGGAGAGGTCTGGATCCTATCCGCGACAATGGGTGATGCCCACCCTGAGGGTCTTTTAGAATTCTCAGCGACACTCACAGACATGACAGGCAACACGACCGTTGTCACTCAGGCTGATATAACGGACGGCAGTACAGTGACATATGATAAATCAGCTCCTACTATTGTCAGTGCATCGATCATATCTGATAATACCAACACCACATGGGCAAAAGAGGATGATGTGGTAACGTTGGAGTTTGAGGTAAATGAGACTCTAAAAGAGAATCCGACCGTGACCATTGCAGGGGCAGCGGGGACTCAACTGAGTGTAGATGCGAAGACCTACACCTATACCATCGATGTGGCTGAAGGGACACATGAGGAGAATGTGCTGGTCACTAACCCCAACGTGAATTTCACGATAGATTTCACCAATGAGGCCAATATAGCAGGGACCCAGTACACGCATGAGAGTGATGGGGTCACTGGAACTGTGACCATAGATTATACGCCTCCAACCTTGACCAATGTATATATCAAATCAGATAATTCAGTGGACACTTCCTATGCAAAGTCTGGAAGTAATGTCACGCTAAAGTTCAAAGGGGTTGACGCACTGAGCTCAGGATTGATGAGGGATGACCTCGTGGTCACATTTGATGATGGTAATCCAGCAGGTGCTCTTCAAACGACTGAGAATGGTGATGCCACAGACGAAGACTGGACCGCTACCGCTGAGTTGGGAACGGGAGTCCGTGAACAATCACTAACCTTCCGTGTTACTGGCTTCAAGGATCTTGCGGGGAATGAGGGGACCGCAGTGACCGCTCTTTCTGGTGGATTGGATGTCACCTATGATGAGACAGTTCCACGATTGTCTGGGCTTACCATGACATCGGACAATGACAACAGCGATCAGCTGTCCATGGTCGGCGACGCCGTGGCAATGGTCATTACCGTAAATGAAACGGTAGAGGCTAACGGTATTCAAATTCCAGCAGTGACCATTGCAGGTCGTACCTCCACAGATGGGGATGTGACAATTCGCAATGCCGCAAATAATGGAGATGCCTCACAGGGTGATCTGGTCTTTACCGCGAACTATACAATGCAGACGGATGATACGGAGACCGATTCCATCGAGTTTCAGGTGGCATTTACAGACCTGGCGGGTAATGTAGGTACGGCGATAACCTCACTCATCAGTGACCAAGGTGTCAGTTTTGATAAGACATCTCCAGATTTTACTAATACGGCCATTAGCTCCAGCATACACATTGAGTCAGACAATGACTATGATGATGACGGTGCGATCGCTACAGTGACAGATGTGATAACGCTTACATTGACATCTGCAGAAGCATTAAAAACCTCTACCAAGCCAACCGTGACAATTTTGGGAGTAAGCGCAAATGTGAGTCCTGATGGTGACAATAAGATATTTACAGCAACTCATACGATCACTGGGAGTGAGGCAGGTATCACAAATAATCAGGTAATATATTTTAATGTCGCGGCTGGATACACTGACGAAACTGGTAATGTAGGGTCTGCCGTTACCCAGGCCGCAGCATCATTTGAGAATGCCGATCTTGTCTCCACCGATGGGACCTATGTCCTGTATGACATCACCGCGCCCGTCTTTGACCCGGTCAGGATCAGGTCCAGCAATGCCAATGACACGACTCTGGCTGTTGCGGGGGAGACCATCACCCTCACTATGGTTTCAGATACCCCGATCAGGACCGATACGAAACCAACGATCACCATAGCGGGTAACACTATCGCTGATGGCAGTATTACCAGAGCCTCGAATACAAAATTTGTTGCTACCTATGACATGCAGAACAATTCGAATGATAATGCCTATGATGACCCTGATACTAAGATCCCGATACGAATAACCGCCTATGATGATGTCGCAGGAAACACAGGAGATGCGGTGACCAATACCTCTGACCCCACCACTAGCTATGTTATATATGACAATACTGACCCTGACCTTCAGCAGGTCACCATCGCCTCTAACGCAGATGACTCTGATCCCTCATTGGCGATTCCTGGAAGTACGATCACGCTTCAATTCACGTGTTCGGATGAGGAGATACAAGAGCCAACGGTCACCATTGTAGGAAGGCCTCCTGATGATCTGACAGGTACGAACAATAATAAGACATGGACGGCGACCATTGTCATGCTTGAGGATGATGATGATGCTGTCGATCCAATACCATTCTCTGTGGCCTATTCGGATCTTGCAGGGAATGATGGAGCAGACTATGATCAGACCGGTACAACAGATGGGTCCAGCATTAGTTTTGACAAGACAAAGCCAACTCTGAGTGCTATCTATATGAGATCTGAGAGTTCGGACAGCAAAGATAGTACCTACATCAACCCAGATAATAACATAAGCCTTCGCTTCAAGGTCAGTGAGCCGCTTGCTGCGCTGGATATCTACATCAACAATGAGAGAGGAAGGTACCCGTCGGTTGTTGGCGATCCAATTACGATCACCAAACTAACGGATTGGACCGGAGTATTTGAAAAATGGAAAGCAAGCTACACCATAACTGACGCGACGGACGATAACGATGGTGAGGGTGCCGTAATAGGTTTTACCATAGATTTCACCGATCTCAATGCCTATGCAGGAACCCAGGTCAATGAGACAACTGACGATGAGTATGTGACCTTTGACAAGACAGATCCTACGGTAGAAACTTTCACCTATCTATCGAATAATGGAACGACCACTCTTGCGAAATTAAATGATGACATAACGGCAAGCTTGACCGCAAGTGAGTTGATCCAGGCCCCGGTCATGAAGATCAGTGACACTGCAGTGACAGAGACACAGGACGGAACCGATAGGTCATGGACCGCTACACATGAAATGGTCGCAGACAATGACGAGGGACAGATCGAACTGAATCTGATCAGTTTCATGGATTACGCAGGTAATACCGGCACTGCTAGAACCACAACAACGAATGATGTCTACGTAACCTATGACCAGACCGCACCGGTGCTTAGAGTTGTCAGTGTCTCCAGTGATAATAACTATAGCAGCCAGACAATGGCAAAAGAACAGGACGTCGTGACGATAACACTATCTACGACAGACAGTGATAATGTAGGAGAGAATATTTCAGAGCCTACCATAAGCATGCTTGGTAGTACTGATAATGTGACCATAGCTGTCGGTGGCAATGCGAAGACTTGGACCGCGACCAAGACAGTCGTGTCTACGCATGATGAGGGAGAGGTGCAATTCTCGATAACCTACACTGATCTTGCTGGGAACTCTGGTGCATCCGCCGCAACGGCAGTGGCACAAGATGCCGATGGGAATGTCACTGTTGATCTTACAAAGACAGATGTCTCTTCATTGACCCCGAACCTGAACGATGCATCAGACTCTGGTGTGGACAATTCTGATGATCTTACCAGCGTGACCAAACCAACGTTTAGCCTTTCTGGGCTTACCGATGCGCCTGTCAGTGCGTCAAATGATTCCATCTACATTGTCGTGGGGACAGACACAACGATTCGATCGAAGGTGAATTCGAATGAGATGACATTCACTATTCCAGCGGATAAGGCCCTATCAAATCAAAATGCTGCATATGCAGTCACGGTGGTAACAAAGGATCTAGCAGGAAATCTGTCTGATCCGTCCAACACCTTGAGCCTTAGGATCGACACCCAAGGTCCTGACTTGGGATTTGATCTTGACCTAATAAAAGAAGACGACTCTGGATTCAGCGACCAAGACAATAAGACAAATGTCAGGACACCTAGGTTCAGGGTAGCGGCACTTCCCGCGGGAAAGAGATCGCTTGTGGATATCTATTATGATACAGACTCCGATACGGATGTCCTGGCCGGTAGTTATCGACTATCTCAGCCCATTGTGGACACCCTTGAGATCACAGGCCTATTGTTGGATGATACCTATACCTTCTCGTATTTTGTGACGGACTCGGCGGGTAACCTTTCATCTGAAAGTGGTACCACGCTCATTGCCATTGATTCATCATCATCCGCAACTCCATCTGCTCCTGATCTTGATGCGGGCTCTGATAAGGGTACACTCAATACAGATGACCTGACCAATCTTTCAACTATTCAGTTTCTTGTCACTGGCCTCTCTGAAACTGATAGTGTCCATATAAAAAATTCTTCTAATATTATTGTAGGTGGAGATCTGGTCGCTGCTGATGCAACCTCTTCTACCGTCACTGTTGAGGGTGCTACTACTGATACCTACAAGGCATACGCCACTGATGAGTCTGGTAATGTGTCTGTGGTCTCAGATGGCCTTTTGGTCACGATTGATCAAGACCCAAGAGATGTAGATGGTCTAAAAGTAAACGAGGATGATGACTATTCTGATGATGGTGAGATAGAGCCCGTGGTCATCGATCTTGACTCTGGTTCTGATGCAGGTGCATTGGACAATGATCAACTCACCAATAATATCACGCCAAGTTTTACGCTTACTCAACTTACCGCGACGGATTCTATCTTTCTTTACTGGGGTACGGACTCATTGAAAGGATATGTCTCATCCGGAACGAGTCATGAATTCACAATTCCAGATAGTAAAGATCTGGCAGATGGTGCACATGTCTTTACAATGAGGTCAAGAGACTACGCTGGCAATTTATCTGGCGCTTCAAATGCCCTGACCCTAAATATTGATACCGAGGCATATACACTTTCCTCAAGCCCTGACCTGTTGATCGAGCATGATGCTGGAATATCAGGAACTGATGACATCACCAATGTCAGAGTCCCTGGTTTTGAATTATCTCAGTTGTCCTCGAAGAGAGAACTTGTAGAACTCTATGTAGACGGCGTGCTTGTAACCAGTGGTAGAAAAACATTAGATGTTTTGACGGACACACTAACGATTCCCAATGGCTCTAGGTTGGATGAGGGAACCTACTCCATTACATATGTTGTTGTTGATTCTGCGGGTAACTCATCTTTAGCAAGTACCGCCACTTCAGTAGAGATCGATTTTACGGCCCCAGGAGCACCAACTGTCCTTGATCTTAATTCTGATGATGATACAGGAATATCTGACTCAGATGATCTAACAAATGCCACAACAATGCGAATTAATACTTCGAGCCTAACTACGGGTGATTTTGGGATCGTTTATAAGGTGAATGCTGCGCTTGATACTACACTGGTTGATTCCCTGATCGTTCCAGATGATGGGTCATTGACCTATACGGTCACAAATGATGAGGATGGAACATTTAATTTCTTCGCGGTTGCTCAGGATACGGCAGGGAACAGGTCTGCGAATTCAGTATCCACGTCCATCCAAATTGACCAGACCGCTCCAGACGTTACAGGAGTGGCCATTGACCTAGATGATTCGTCTGACACAGGTGTGAAGAATGATGACGGACTGACCAATGATACATCACCATCATTCACAGTGTCTAACGTTACGTCTACGGATTCTATTTTTCTATTCTTTGAAGGATTACAAAATCAAAAACTCAAAGCATCAGCAACAACGGTGTCATTCACAGGTGATGTATCGGTAGATGGTACATATGCAGTCACCATCAAGTCAAAGGACATAGCAGGTAATCTATCTGATGCTTCTACTTCATTACCCTTTAGGTTGGACGCGACCCCATTTGTATCAGCGTCAGGGCCAGACCTGATTCCGGTCTATGACAGCGGCATCTCAGACATTGATAACATAACAAACGTTAGGGTGCCACAGTTTGAGATCATTCAGTTGCCTTCGATCGCAGACTCATTGAATCTATATGTACAGTCTGGGATCACAAATCAACTGTCTAACACCTCACGCAAGATTTACAATGTCACGAAGGACACGCTCGTTGTTCCTATAGAAAATCAGTTAGGAACGGGCTCATATGGGATTTCCTATACTGTCATTGATTCAGCGGGGAACACCTCCATTCCAAGCGACACATTGATAGTCAACATTGATTTTACCGCGCCAGATGTTCCAGGAACACCAATTTTGGAGAGTAGCTCTGATTTCGGTGAATCAACCTCCGACAAGATCACGAATGATGACAGGATCAGTGTGACCCTGGCAGATATTCTAGATGGATATTCTGGGGTTCTTTATTCGGTCGATGGATTAGAATATACACGAGTAGACTCTTTATTATTGGCACCTCCAAATGATCCAATAACTTTTGATGTGCCTACAAGCGAAACGGGCACATATACCTTTTCATCAGTGCATGTTGATACGGCTGGAAATAGATCTGGGTATGGCAGTACCATGGCAGTCGAAGTAGATCATGTCTTGCCTGGAGCATCCATCACATTTGACGGAGACAGTTTGGTGAGATCGGGAGATGTATCCACACTGGCCACATTTAACTTTTCAGAGCCGATGGACTCCGTGACCGTGCCAAAGGTGGATGTCACTTACCCGGGAGTAGACGACTCATTGAACCTTACAAACCAATCTCTAACTGAATCTGGTGATGGTGATGATGTCTGGACCTTTGCTATACCTCTCAATAGTGCTGGCCTAGACACCATAAATGGTCTCATCACGCTGTCGGTCAGCGCCAGTGACATCGCGGGTAACCAGATAGTATCAGGTGACATTACTGGTCTGACAGTCCTGAGAGTCGATAACAATAATCCGACCTTTTCTAGTGTTGTGCCACCATCAAATTCTTTCAATAATGTATTGAATAATTTCAGTTGGAACTTATCCGAGTCAGTTGATACGGGATATGTCACGTTCAATAAGCTAGCAGATGGTTCAAATGTCAATGTACCACTCGTAGGCCTCGAGCGAGTTGCTGGAGATAGAGAGACAGGTAGTTTTTTATCGGGTGACCCTGTTCTAACTGAGGGTCTTTACGATATGATATTCACGAGCGTTGACACTGCAGGCAATACCGGGAGAGATACGATATCAAATTATACTTATGATACAACCTCATCCACGGCCATTGTCACCTTCTCAGAGTTATTTGCAAGCCCTGGCCAGGTGGATACGATAACCGTGACCTTCAACGAGGTGATGTTGGCCACGCCAACAATTCAGATAGGTTATCCATCTGAATTTGATGGTACTGTGGATGCAGCAATGACCTTGCCTGATAGTGGCGATGGAACCGTATGGCTATACTACTTTGAGGTTGGAGATGTTACTCAACAGGGTAATGTGACGGTTGGTGTGACCGCGACGGATCTGGCTACAAATGCATTAGAAGCAGACAGCATCGAAATACCAGATGATCTATACATAGACAATACTGACCCACTTGCAACGTTCACCTATGCAAACATCTCAAATCCTGATCTGACGAACATAGGTATTGGTGGTGATGTTGTCCAGGTCACGATCACGATGAATGAACCGCTCGCATCGACAGAGCCGATCCCGTCCATTAATTATACCTATGGATACGATAATGAAGAGGATGGGACAACAGTGACTGGCCATGTTCCGCAGTCCACCAGCAATGGTGACTCGGTCTGGATATTCCAGGTTACACTTTCAGATTCCGTTCAAGATGACGGGCAACTTAGTTTTGCGCTTGTTGCAGAGGATAGGTCCAATAATCCCGTAAATGAGACTGTGGCTGCCGATTCATTTTTAGTAGATAATTTACCTCCAACTAATTTTGAGACGGGGTTGATCAGTACACATGGACTGAACCCAGTCCAAGGATGGATCACTGGTGTCACTGACACGATCGGTGTTCAGGTACCAATACAGACCTTTTTGGAGGACTCTACTCTTTTCTATGGTGGTGAGGTTCAGATTCAATTCTATAACCTGAATCGTGGTTCTGCCTGGGTCACTGTCGCTCCAAATGATTCAATAACCGAGGCTGGGCCTGCTGAACAATTCTATAGAAACATTAACTCCTTATACGATGTGATGAATATTGGAACTGCTTTGTTGACCGGTGATTCACTCGCAGTCCGAGGAAGGATCGTGGACCGACATGGGAATATCACCAATGGCACGACAAGTGGGACACGTCTCGCATTTGACCCAACGGCTCCGTTGATCGGAGAGGTCTCAGGTGGTAGCTTTGTTGCGGGTGACACGCTCTTCTCAAATGATACGATCAGTGTCCAGTGGACAGCATTTGAGGAAACAGATGAAGATGAATCAGGATTAGAAAGGTATGAGGTCTCCATCCTAAAATTAGATTCGTTGAATGAAGGTACCACACTTTATGGGTGGGACACACTTCCCTCTGATGTGACAAGCCTTACGCAGGAACTATTCCTTGAGCATGATACAAGATATGTGGGACATATAAGGGCATTTGATGTTGCTGGGAACATATCAGATACTTTGGTCACAGATACACTATTAAGATACAACTCAAATCCCGTGATCCTTTCAATGGCGAACGCGGTACTGGATGAAGATCTATTTTGGACCGATACAGTTCGACTGACCGATCTTGACCTCAGTGTGATGCAGGGTGACTCCTTTGGCTATCAGGCGACCACTACTCGAATTCTTGGTAATGCTGCCACAGGAGCGGTAACCATTGACTCCCTTGGAGGATTAACATGGACCCCGACCCAGGATGATACAGGTACATACACCATACAGATCGTGGCCACAGATGCATATGCCTTGACAGATACATTTCAATTACCGCTAACGGTCAATGCGGTCAATGATACCCCTGTCTTTGTGATCCCTAGTGTAGGCAGTGACCTTTACTATAAGCATGAATGGGTAGAGGATCAGGATGCAACTGAACTTATACTCAGTAGGTACATATCAGATGTTGATAATGACATCACGACAGAGATCACATGGCAGGCCGTTATTTTAGATACATCTCAATTGGATGAGGATTACCCCCTTGGTCTAGTGATCGTAGGACCAAACACACCTTGGGAGGTCCACGCAAAACTGAATAGGGAATATCTGGGGCTAGATCCACAGATATCAGCAAACGACATGTCTCGCATGTCTCATGAGACCATTCAACTGATCAATAATACAAGGACAAATCCCTTGATCGATGTGAATATATCGGTCAAACAATATGGCGAGGGAATACCCGACTCGGTGATCGCCACTTTCTCAAGTGACTCTAACTATCATGGTGACAATCATCGTGTCATTTTCATTGCTCAGGATGATGGAGGCGCAGTTGCAAAGGATACCATCCATGCTTCAATACTTGCAGAGAATGATCCTCCGGTCATTGCAAAGGAAATGATCGCTGAGGTAGTAGAGATGTGGGAGAATGATTCCCTGTGGATGGAGTTTGGCCAATTTGTCAGTGACATTGATGATACATCACTGGTCTTTACTTTAAGTGCCGTTGTGGATGCGACACTTGGCAATGATGACAAGGTCACCATTATCCCATCTGTAACGTTTGAGGGTGCAATGGATGACGTGACATTTGTCTCCCATGGCCTTGGTGATTCGGTCTTGTTCATTCCCGAAAAACTTTGGGATGATCATGTTGATATTCAGTTAAAGGTCAGTGACGAAAATGCATCTGACAGTACCTCTTTCACGCTAGATGTGAGACACGTTGATAGACCAAAGATAGCCGTTTCATTGCTCCAACAGAATGCCTTTACAAAATTTTTACAGGTTATAGTCACAGATACGGCATCAAAGACCACCAATCTATCATTGGCAGTACAAAACCAAAACATTGAATTGGATACAGTAGCTGCACATACATATTCTGGCCACCTCAGTTTTGATTCGCCAGGGAACTATTCGATCGATATCTATGCATCAGGGCATGTTGGTGATACGACTCTTAGTGAGACCTTCTCTCTTGCAGCTGGTAAGGTTGCAAGTCGCTGGTATGGAACTAGCTACGACGGTCGTTTTTCCATCATTGGTAGCCCAGGTGCTATAACCTATGACCAACCATTTCTCATTGCAGACTCCACTCTCTTTGAGCAAAATTTTTACGATCGGGCATCTTATGTCCTCGGAAGTGAGAATTTTTATTTCAACGCACCCATTGAGGTTCGGGTTGTCAGTGACCGGGATGATCTGGCGATATATCGTAGAAAGAATGGTGTGACATGGCAGGAGCTTCCATCTCTGACCATTGAGAATGAGATATTTACCTTATCAGACCAGTCTGGATATTTTAGACTTGGTCCAAAAACGATCATAGTTCCGGAGCAGACAAATATTCATCAGAATTATCCGAATCCATTCAATCCAACAACGACCATTACATATGACATTGGGCTTCTTGATGGACTAAGACAGAATGTATCGATCAATGTCTATAATCTATTAGGTCAGAACATTGCCACACTTGTTGAGAATAAGGATCAAATCGGCCAGTTCAAGATACAGTGGGACGGCTATGATAAATTTGGCCAGCAGATGGCATCTGGAGTCTATTTCATTCAGTTGAGCACCAAGACTGGCATTGTCAAGAACAAGAAAATGATGTTATTAAAATGATGAGATCCTACAAGCAATACGTTGCCATTTCTATATTAACTATCCTAGTGGTCTTCATCTTTGGATGTAGAGGTGAGGTCATCCCAACCGACTCTGACATGTCAAACTATGGATGGAGTATGTATGAGTCTGGTGAATATGTTGATGCTCTTGATTGGTTTACCACTGCGATCAAGGAAGACTCATCACACTCAGATGCCTACAATGGTGTTGGATGGACAATGGGGCACCTGCGTCAAGCGGACTCATCCGTATATTATTTTCAAAAATATTTGACTAGGGATTCAACCTCATTCAAGGATATGCTGGATTTTTATGCCGGACTGAGTTTTGCCTACAACGCGATCGGAGATGACGGAAATACCAGGCTATACGCCCAGACATATTTTTTTGGTAATCAAAATTCTGAGATAGGTGATCCCGATTGGTGTTTTTGTCATAAGACAGACATTAATCAACTTGATGTTAGACTTGTACTGGCCATATCAGAATATCGTCTTGGCCTTTTTGCTGGTTCACAGTCATCGATCAACGCTGCCTATGGTGATCTGTCCAAACAATTGAATAGTGGTTCAAATAATAGTACAGCCACTGAATATGTGGATGTCAATGGAAATGGTGAATTTGATGCGGGAGACGAGATATACAATGGCGAGTGGCAGGACTCAGGAACGATTGGGGTCCTTGAGGAAGGTGAATTAAAATACTTTGATGAATACCCCTTGAACTATGACCATAGCACTGTATTAGGAAGAACCTACCTGGCCAACCATTTGGCCTTGCTCCAAGGTTATCTGAATGGCGTCAACGGAGAGAACGGATTGAATTGTTCCGAGAATGATGGTCAAGGGGGAGGATATTGTCAATAGGGCCAAGTGGCTCACTCCTACCCACCGATCATTCTCATGAGGATTGGATAAAGAAAGCACTTCGCCTTGCTGAAAAGGCATACTCTGAGGGAGAGGTACCTGTAGGTGCCCTCATTATAAAAGATAACAGGATCATTGGACAAGGATACAATCAGAGAGAGGGGCTCAATGACCCAACTGCCCACGCTGAGATCATAGCAATTACCGCGGCTTCTAGTACCATTGATGATTGGAGACTGAATGGTTGTAGTATCTATGTCACAAAGGAGCCATGCCCGATGTGTGCGGGTGCAATCATCAATGCAAGGATAAAAAACCTCATATTTGGCGCATACGACGATAAGAAGGGATGTTGTGGGTCATTGTATCAATTATGTGGGGATAAGCGATTAGAGAGCATCACAGCGGTCAAAGGTGGAATCCTTGAAGATCAGTGTTCTGCCTTGCTTAGGGAATTCTTTAACTCTAAACGAGGCTGATATTCTGTATTAGCTGATTGACGACCAGTTGGATAGCAAGTGGTCAGTTTGTGCTAAGAATTGTATCTATCAGTTCTTTTGCAATTCGAATGAGTCTGCGATGAAGGTACTCTTATCGATCTTACCAGAGACCTTTGCAACTCGTACGGCATTGCAAAAACCATCATTGGCATGCGAATCGCCGTGATCATCGATCTTGGAACCTTTTACATTGAAGGCCGTTTCATTGATCTGAATTGCAAGACTGCATTTCCTATTTCGCATACCAAAATTACACATCCCACAAGATGCGAGGACCAGTCCCTTTACTGTACCATCATCATTTATATCTGTGACAAATTCACCTATGGGTCTTTCTGCCTTTTTTTTACTGATATTGCAAGATCCGCATCCTGCATGGATCGTGCCTAGCGAAACGGTCAAGATCAATAATATGTATCTAATATCTCTCATGGTCTTCATCCTCCTTGGATATTGTTAAACGAAATGGGGGCGCAACTGATCAGGTATCATGCTTCGTTGGCTGATCGATAAAATATTGTGACGAAGACCGTGTTCTCCCTCAGATGTTGAGACTGTGATGTGCTTATGATCTCGATCTGGTCATTCTCTTTTAGCCAATCTTGAATGATCGACTCCATTTCCTCGCTCAAGGGAGACAGTCCGCTCTTTACTATTTCAAAGACTTTTACTTTCATGGATATTTTATTCCTAGGTATTTTTTAAAAAAATAAGACTTGGTCACTATTCAGACAGTGTGGTTTGGATCAGTGACTCTAATGTACCCTGATCATATCCACTGCCACTGTATCTCACTGTTCGACTTTTATCAATGATCACATGGTATGGTACCTGTCCATCTTTGGAGAATTGTTGCTCTATGGTACCATCATTGTCATTGGCGATCAAATAATTAGCTCCAAAGGTCGACTTCCATGATTCACATGTATAGGGGTCTCCAATATCCTTCCCTGCCGATATGATGATAAGACCCTGCTGATAGTATTGTTGATGTAATGCCTCAAGACTTGAGACATGCCCCTGGCAGGTGCCTCACCAGGATGCGAAAAGACTTAACAGTATGACCGTAGACGTGTCTCCATGATCATAACCAATATCCTCATTTGCACAGAGGTTCAGTTCACTAAACCCTGAAAAGGAATCACCAACAGACAATGCGGAAGCATTGGTCTGGCCTGGGTCATCATCACTATCATTTCCCGAACTACAATTGAATGCGATGATGAGAGCGCTAAGTAATAATAATCTATTCAAAAACATTATTTAATCTCCAAGATGATCCCGCCAAATATAATATTCACACCTCAAGATTATTATTCATTATTTTTTGCGGAGAGAGAGGGATTCGAACCCCCGGTACCCAAAGGGTACACTGCATTTCGAGTGCAGCGCATTCAGCCAGACTCTGCCATCTCTCCGTAATATGTGTTAGATTAGGGTCAAGGAAATTATCATTCCACTAAACCAATCACAACGAGCAGAACTAAACGAATATCTTGAGACCATACTTGATCTTTATACGGAAAAAGAGTATGAGGACCTTGTAGAGGATATTGTCTATCACTATTGTAAGCGAAAGTTTGATATTGAGAGGGAAGAGTCCATCAGATTATTTTATGATATCGTTGGAGATAAAGAATAAGGTAAAAATGAATGTCTGACATACTGATCAATCAATCCGTGGCGATTCTTTGCGATGGAAACAATATCGAAAGAAGCATACATGAGATGTCCAAAAACCAACGAGCAATGATCAACTTCGATCAATTGATCCCCAAATTACTGAATGGTAGAGGCCTGAATCGCCTGATCTATTTTCGCGAGGGAAAATCTATTTCGGAGAAATTTGCTGATCGCCTACACGAGAATTATTATGGATCGGTGGTGCCTTGCCACAAGTCTGCGGATATTCCTCTTTCGATCAAGGCAACACAATTAGCGTCAAAGGTTGATACCATTATCATCATGTCTGGTGACTCGGACTTTGTTGAGTTGGTGGCCCACCTAAAGGCTGAGGGAGTGAGAGTTGAGATCGCTGCGGTAAAAAATAACACGGCAAAGATACTATTGTCAGAGGCAAATTATTTCCATGAGATCACCAAGGATGATTGGTTTATTTACAAAGGGACAAAAAAGTCAAGATAGGTTTATGCTTTATCCTTATGGGGTATTTTTTATTCTTTTCAATTGAACTAGATTATATTCTCTTTTTAGTTGACAATTAAAACACTTCCGAAAATTTAAAACGGTATATATATGTTTGGTTATCATAGAACTGTCATTGTGATCATGGTATTATTTACTCCGGTATTTGCCTCTGGTGGAGAGGGACTATCATTGTTCGAAAAATTCATCGGTGTCTTGGTCTCAAGTGCCTTGATATTCTCTGTGATCAAAGGCTATCTAACGGTCAATAAGATCTGGAGTCGTAGGAAGAATGAGGAAGTGGCGAATAGTATATCTATCGTTGCTGCAATGTTAGGCTTTGCCGTTGGTTTCCCTTTTCTATTGAATAGTCTCATCATAACTCAAGACTATTTTTCCGCAGCAAAAAGTGTCATAGCTCTCTTGCTTGCAACTGTCTTTACCCTGATTGGAACTGGGTACTTTGTTGATAAGAACAAGGGCCTTGGATTTTTTACTCTACTGGGTCAAGCACTCAAGATGGAGGGTAAGGAATCTGGTGATCTGATCTCAAATATGATTCGACCAAAAGGCGCAAAGAAGATCATTGACATCCTTTATAAACTTGCTGCGATCGATGATGACATTGCCCAAGAAGAGATCGACCTTATAAATGAATTCTCAGAAAAGTGGAATATCGATATTCCTGATATTACACCAGGCAAGCCTGAAGAGGTCACCAACCTGGTAGAATTAAAGGGTCTGGTGCAGTCCTACCTTGATGAGGGACCTGATACGGATGTGGCAGAGGGGCTGGTCGATCTGATCAATCTAATGGCAGAGGCTGATGATGAGGTGACAGATGAGGAGGCCATGGCCGTTGCAGAGTTCACGGGTATGATAGGACACTATGTCAGTGCTGAAAAAGGCGGTGAGATGCTGATGTTTGAAGTGAATATTGTTCCCCAAGGCGACCAACAGATGGAGGCGGTACGTGAGCTGTTGCCTGAGCTTGACATGGTGGAGGACAGAGGTGGTCGTGTGTTCAAGGTCGGTAAATATTTCTCTGAGGATTATGCTGAGGCCGTATGTGACAAGTACATATCCCTTGGACTCTACTCCAGTTCCTCAAAGGTAAATGTCGATCTAGGCAAAGAAGAGGTCTGACCTTACTAGATCAGCATTCTCTGATTAGAATATCAGAGTTCTTTTAGATCCTTAAGTAGTTGCTGTAGCATGTCCTTTGCATCGCCAAAGACCATGATGGAATTATCATATCCAAATAATTCATTCTGAATACCCGCAAATCCTGTGTTCATTGTCCGTTTATTTATAATGACCGTCCTGGATTTGTCAACATCTAAAATAGGCATTCCAAAGATAGGGGATGATGTGTCATGCCTGGCCGCAGGGTTTACGACATCGTTAGCACCTAGTACCAGAGCAACATCGCAATCCTCAAACTCTGGATTTATCTCGTCTAGGTCCTTGAGCTGCTCATAGGGTATGTTTGCCTCTGCCAGTAGAACATTCATGTGCCCTGGCATTCTACCTGCAACAGGGTGAATGGCGTATAGGACCTGTTTCCCCTTTTTCTCAAGAAATTCTGCCACCTCACGAACGGCATGTTGAGCCTGTGCGACTGCTAGGCCATAGCCTGGCACCACAATGACCTTCTCAGCAGCGTCAAATATCATTGCCGCCTCCTCGGTCGAATAACTTTTGATCGTAACTTGTTTCTCAGAATTATCTCCACCAGATTCTTGTTCTAGGCCAACCGCTCCAAATATGACATTTGCAAGTGATCGGTTCATCCCTTTGCACATGATATTTGTCAATATCAATCCTGATGCTCCAACAAGAGCACCTGAGATGATCAGGCTATTGTTCATCAGGACAAACCCCGTTGCTGCGGCCGCGATGCCTGAATAAGAATTGAGAAGAGAAATGACAACGGGCATGTCAGCTCCACCGATGGGTATGGTCAATGTGATCCCGAGTATTGCAGAGACAAGGATCACTCCATAGAAGTAGTTCATTTCTGAGGGTGTCTGTACAGAATAGATGCCTAGACCAATGAGAGCAATGGCCAAGAGTGCGTTAAAAACCTGTTGACCAGAGAAAACGATAGGCTGACCACTGATGAAACCCTGTAGTTTCCCAAAAGCAATAAAGCTACCAGTGAACGTGAGGGTTCCAACGAATATGGATATCATGATGGTCGATAATGTAAACGTCGATATGTCACCTGAGTTTAGAAATTCGGCTGCGGCAACTAGGGCGGAGGCACTGCCACCAAAACCATTGAATATGGCCACCATCTGTGGCATCTGTGTCATCTCAACCTTTTGGGCAAACAAGGCACCAATGATCGTACCTATGATCATGCCAACTATGATCATCTGAAAATCGATCTTATCATAGGCCACAAGCGTGGACACTATGGCCACAAGCATTCCCAGTGCGGCCAAGAAATTACCGTTGCGAGCGGTCTTGGGATGACTGAGCTTCTTGATCCCAAGGATGAATAGGACTGATGCTAGGACGTAGAAGATATTAGAGTAATCCATTATTTACGTTTGAACATCTTTAGCATTCTATCGGTGACCAAAAAACCACCAACAACATTGATCGTGGCAAAGACCACTGCGACAAGTCCAAGATATGACCCAACGCCACCGTCGATCCTGGTCGATATGATGGCACCGACGATCGCGATCCCAGATATTGCGTTGGATCCACTCATAAGTGGAGTGTGAAGGGTAGGAGGGACCTTGGTTATGATCTCAAAGCCCACGAATATCGCTAATATGAAGACCGTAAGTATGTTGATGTCCATGGCTATCTCTTTAGTGCCTCTTCTGTTGGTTCATTGGTTATCTCTCCGTGATGGGTATACATTGCTCCAGATATTATCTCATCTTCCAGGTCGAGTTGCAGTTCACCGTCTTTGATCATATACGTCAGGAATGCGGTTATGTTCTTTGCATATAGCTCACTGGCATGCACAGGCATCGACCCTGGAATATTCGAGGTCCCATCAATGGTGACTCCATCATGGTCAATGATCTCGTCCTTTTTTGTCAGTTCGCAGTTGCCACCATTCTCTGACGCAAGGTCCATGATGATAGATCCTGGTCCCATTGCCTCTACCATGGTCGTAGGTATCAGCAAGGGAGCCGGTCTCCCAGGTATCAATGCGGTCGTAATGACCACATCGGACTTGCTTATGTGTTCATGAATGAGCTCTTGTTGGCGTTTCTTGTAGTCATCAGAGGTCTCTTTTGCATATCCCCCATCGCCAACTCCCTCATCATTCTTTGACTCTACCTCGATGAATTTTGCACCCAATGATTCAACCTGCTCCTTTACGACAGGGCGGACATCAAATGCCTCAACCTGAGCGCCTAGGCGTTTTGCGGTTGCGATGGCCTGAAGGCCTGCCACTCCAGCACCCAGGACCAGTACCTTTGCAGGACGAATTGTCCCTGCCGCGGTCATGAGAAGTGGCATATATACCCCTAGCCTGCTTGCAGCCATCAACACAGCCTTGTAGCCTGCGATGTTTGCTTGAGAGGAGAGTGCGTCCATCTTCTGTGCCAGTGTTGTCCGAGGGATGAGATGCATTGAAAAACCAGTGACAGACTGTTCCTTCAATGCTCTGACGGTCTCTATGTCTCTAGTGGTCTGACAAAAAGAGACCAATGCCGTCTTTGGACGAAGTAGTACGATCTGGTCAAGTGTAGGAGGTAAGACCTTTAGAACGATGTCGGCCTTTGCAAATAATTCGGTCTTTGAATCTAAGATGGTCGCACCAGCATTTTCATAGTCCTTGTCGGAGACATGAGAACTCATTCCGGCATGAGATTCAACAAGTACATTTACCCCTGACTTGATCAGTTCCTTGACCGTTCCTGGTGTGGCTGCCACACGTGTCTCATTATCTAGATTTTCTTTAGGTATGATTACATTCATAGACGTTCTTGCTATAGATCATATGGTTATGAAGGGGATGAAATTAATACAGGTTATGTTGAATTCATCACTGAATTCCTTAATTATTTATTATAATTTCCTCGCTCATTATTCCTATAAAATGAAAAATAGATTATACCTTTTAATTGTACTTTTGACCTCGGTCTCTATCGCTGATACGATCTATGTTCCGGATGAGTTTCCCACGATCCAAGGTGCCATAGGATCCTCTAGTGATGGTGACTCGATAGTAGTTGGTCCAGGCTTTTATCCTGAGTCGATCAATTTTGATGGAAAGTCCATTACTGTCTCATCGCTATACCTAATTGAGGGTGACTCACTATTGATAGGGGCAACCATCATAGACGCACAAGAAGACGGGAGTGTCGCTGTATTTTCAAGTGGTGAGAATTCAGAGTCCATTCTTCAAGGATTCACACTCCAAAACGGAACGGGGAATGAAGAGGACCCAGATGAAAATGGATCCTACTATACCTATGGTGGAGGGATATATTGTGAGGACAGTGACCCTACCATCAAAGACTGCATCATACGAGACAATATCGCCAACGAAGGTGGTGGTGGTGGAATATTCTGTTATGATTCATCACCTACATTCATTGGATGTACCATCAGTGGCAATGAGACGGATGATGTTGGTGGCGGGCTTTATTCACGTTCTTCCTCCAGTCCTATGTTCTATGATTGTTTGTTCTATGATAATTTGGCTGAGTTTGGTGGTGGATGCTATATGCGAAACGAGTCATCACCTTTGATGGAAGATGTCGTCTTTAATGATAATACCGCAAATAATTCGGGCGGAGGGATAACCCTCAAGGATGATGCCAACCTCACAGCGACGGGCCTCCATATAATCAATAATGAGGCTGAGGGACTTGGTGGGGGGCTCTATGTGAATAATGCAGATCCTCAGTTGACCTTCGTCTTAATAGCTGAGAACCTGTCAAGCTCAGGGGCAGGCGCCTATCTGAGGAACACATCCGTTGTTGAACTCACCAATGCGACCATTGCCAACAATGATGCAGGACTCTATGGCAATGGGATCTATATGAGAGATGATGTTGAAGTTTCTATGTTGAACACAGTGGTATGGGGTAATGAGACACCTCAGATCTATTTTCGATCAGAGGGTTCTGATGTGGAATTGAGTGTTGATCATTCCATTGTCGAAGGTGGCGAGGATGGGATAGAGGTAAATGACAATGGTGACCTTGACTGGGGCAACGGGAATCTTGATGATGAGCCTTACTTTTGCAATATTTCTGAGTCAAACTATTTCGTTAGGGAGAACTCACCATGTCTGGATGGCGGTGCGGGAGGATCATTGATCGGTTGCTTTGATGCAGGGTGTGCCCCTGTGAATATTGGACCAGTATGGTATGTCGATCACAATGGGAGCAATACAAATGATGGTAGTCTTGATGCACCCTTTGAGACCATCGCAAGGGCTATGTTGTCATCTGTGAATGGCGACACCATACGCTTACACCCAGGAGTTTATTTTGAGGCATTTGACTTCCACAATAAGGAGCTAGTTCTTGAGTCTAGAGCCTTTGAGCTGGATGATGATCAAGTGATCTCAGATACATATTTTACAGCGGGCTCCGTTGGGGGAACATGTCTCGTGCTCAATGGTTCCTCAAATAACAATGGCACCATACGAGGAATATCATTCAGAGGTGGTTCTGATCCATCTGGCGGAGGCCTGGAGATCTTGAACTGTTCACCAACATTGGCAGACCTCATAATTGAGGAAAATTCAGCTGATATTGGCGGCGGTATCTATCTGTCTGGATCTAACGCTGATTTGATCAATGTGACCATAAGGGATAATGGTGCAAACATCGGGGGTGGCATGTATGTGACAAATGGCTCACCATCCATTGATGGGCTGGTCATTGAAAATAACATAGCATACTGGGGTGGTGGCATTTATTTTGAAAATGCCGAGCCTACCATGAGGTATAGCACCATCAAGAACAATGATGCATTTATCGAAGGTGCCGGACTATATCAAAGTGGTGGCATGGGAGTCATCGAGTGGACGGCATTTGAACATAATAATGGGTATGACTATGGTGGGGGTATTGTCGCTCATCAAGCATCGATGGAACTTGATCAAGTCACCTTTGCGGGAAATGTATCTGGTGTAGGATCGGTCATGGCATTATATAGTTCAGTTGTAAACTTTGATAACTCAATATTATGGGGGAACGATGGTCCAGCCATATACTCTCCTGAATCCAGTGGTATTACCTATGTTAGTGCCAACTATATGGATATTGAGGGTGGGCAGGGACTCTTTACAGAATTTTCAAATATTGTTTTCACGACCGAGGGTGGTATCATAGACCAGGACCCTGAATTTTGTTCCCCAGAAACTTTCTCATATGCTCTCAAGGAAACATCCATATGCCAAACGGCATCCAATTCCTCAGGGGTCATCGGTGCCTATGATATAACCTGCGATCAAGTAGGTATTGACAACGAAATTCTTTTGGATAGTTTTCAATTATTGCAGAACCATCCCAATCCATTCAATCCGACCACTCAGATCAATTTTACATTAGAGGAGTATGAACCGTTTTCCCTTGAGGTCTTTGATATGATGGGCAATCTCGTCAAAATATTAAAAATGGGGCAAGGCATACCTGGGAATTATCAGGCGACATGGAACTCGACAGATAAAAATGGACGTAAGGTCTCTAGCGGTGTCTATTTCTATCAACTATCAACTCCAACAAAACACCTAAAAAATAGAATGTTATTACTGAAATAGTGACTTAACGCACTACATCGATAAGAATCTACCCATCATTATTCTCATCGATGTATATTTGGCCTATGAAATGGCATCGAGATGGGAAATACTAGTCTTAGAGTAAAGATACTCCTCGTATTCATCTATTTGGTCTCTTTTTCAAATGCCCAGGGGCTTGTGAACTTCCTAGGGCATTGGACTGGAGTTGAAGCACTTGATTCACCATCCATCACATATGACAATAGAAGCATCTCTATCGTTATCAGTGAAGGCGGTGACAGAGAAGGGTTCCATGTCTACTCATCCTCTTGTGAGTTCTTATATAATGAGGACCTTGATTGGGCCTATCACTATTTTGGCTTTGACAAGGATACTGACCAGGTCATTTTTTTGAGAAGATTCATTACCCCATTGGGTGTTCTAGGCTATGAGGAACTGGTCTATGATCTTACCGAGTGGTCAACTGATCATTTTGTTGCGGAATATGATGCTCAGGATGGGACGACCTTCCACCAGATAAGGATGGACATCAATCTCTTGGACATCATTGAACCCTTGCCATCGAGAGTCAACCTCAGCCATAATTTTCCGAATCCCTTCAATCCATCTACAAGCCTCTATGTCTCTGTTGATCTGGATTCAAGGGGCAGTCTCGTAGTTTTTGATCTTACCGGCCAAGAGGTTCGGAGGTTGTATGACGGTAGATTTGAGCAAGGCCATAAAAGATTTTCCTGGGACGGGCTAGATGATCAAGGAAACCCTGTCAGTAGTGGAATGTATATTTGTCGATTACTGATCAATGGGTCGCACGTTCAAGCACAGAGAATGACCCTGATCAAATAACTCATCTATAAAAACCTATATTACTAATTAACTTCCGCGCATGTACATCCTAAGGCATTATATATTTATATGCGGTTTTATGTCATTTGTTAATGCCACCTGGTTCAGTGATATCCCCCGCACCATTCACCAGCCAAACGGGCAGACCATAGAATGTCTCATTACAGGGGATCAATACGCAAGGAGGCTACATGACCTAAATGATTTTACCATCCTACAAGATCCACAAGATGGATATTTTTACTATGCCACCAAGGATATTCATGGTAGCCTCACTCCATCATCGATCATGGTTGGCCGAGACGACCCTCAAGATGCAGGGCTAGAGCCTGGGTATTCCATAAGCCTCGAGCTCTACAATAGAAAAAAGGAATTCTATCATTCTGTAGGTGGCCAGGGTGACACACGAGACGCTCCCTCATCAGGCGAGATAGCACAGATCAATGTTTTCATTCGTTTTGCAGATGACCCTGATTTTCCTTTTGATCGTTCATACTATGACGCTGTCTTTCAGACAGATGAGGATGAGCCTTCATTGAGGCATTACTATTGGGAGGTCTCCTACAACTCTCTCATGGTCAACACCTTTCACTATCCAGGCACATTTGATGGTACAAACACATCATACGTAGACGAATATAATCGAAGTTATTATGAGCCGCATTCTGGTGCAAACCCTGATGGATATCAGAGTGACACAGAACGAGCACAGAGAGAACACACATTGTTGGCAAATGCATTGAACTCGATCTCATCCAGTGTATCTCCATTCATCGATGTCGATGCGGATGATGACGGATTTGTCGATGCGGTCTCTTTTGTTGTGTATGGTACCCCAGGTGATTGGGCTGACCTACTCTGGCCTCATCGTTGGGCTCTGTATGGGCAGGACGCTTATATTAATGGTTCTCAGGTATACGATTACCTTTTTATGCTATCAGAGTCATGGTATTTCAATGTCGGGGTACTATGCCATGAATTCGGACATGTGCTAGGCGCACCAGACTATTATCATTATGACGGAGGCGGAGCTCCGACACCAGTTGGTGGTTGGGATGTTATGGGCTCAAACGGGAATCCGCCACAATTTCCAAGCGCTTTTACAAAGTGGAAATACTTTGATTGGCTTGAGCTTACGGATATCACTGAAAGTGGTACTTATAGTCTTGGCCCTCTTCAGGAGCAGGAGAATGCCATCTATAAGATACCCTCTTTGAACTCAGAGACCGAATACTTCATCCTTGAATATCGCAAGCAAGAGGGGATGTATGATGTCAATGCGCCAGGACCAAGGTCGGGCCTTGTCGCATATAGGATAAACCCTGATGCAGGAAATGGAAATGCGCAGGGGCCACCAGACGAGCTCTATGTATACAGGCCAGGAGGCGATCTAAATAACAATGGTAATTTTGATGCGGCTCCGTATAATGCGATCTACGGACATACCCATCTTAATGATGACACTGACCCATCATGCTTCCTATATAATGAAGGTAGTGGAGGTGATGGAGGGTTGAACATTTTTAATGTGTCGGAGGCAACTGACTCTATATCATTTACCATCTCATTTGGGGTGCCAGAGCTGTCCGTTGACCCATCATCTCTTGAATATGTCTTGGGGTCTGGAGAATATGAGACTCAGGCAATAGAGATCTCCAACATAGGTGAGCCAGAGACCATTCTGAACTATGATGTGATAATCTCTAATGCAGATTCATACTTGAACCCACAGGGTGGTCCTGACGGAGGAGACTATTATTGGACCACTTCTGATGATGAACCTGGCATGGACGCTGATTGGATCGACATTGGGGACATCGCCTCTCAATTGACCTTCCCTGGTAACGATCACTTTGCAACTCAGCAGATCGCGCTACCATTTGATTTTTCATTTTTCGGAGAGACCTACGACTATCTAGAGGTTAATGCCAATGGATGGGTTGGCTGGGACGGTGAAAACGAGACAGTCTGGGAGAATGGTGATATACCATCGTCTGGAATGCCTAGACCAGCGATATTCGGTTATTTTGATGACCTCAATCCAAACAATGAGAATGGCAACTCGTCCTCATCAGGCGATGTATATTATCATACCAATGAGGAAAGGGCAGTGGTATGGTTTAATGATGTCGTACGCTGGGAGGGTAGTGTAGGAACTGGAACCTACGATTTTCAGATCGTGCTATATAGCAATGGATCATTCAGGTGCAACTACGGTCAAATGACAGGAGTGACCGATCAGAGCACGATTGGATGGCAAAATGATTTAGGCACTGAAGGAAGTCAGCTTTCCACTGTCGGCGAGGCCTTTGCATCCAGTTTTTTATCTTGGGAGACAAAGACCTACTCTTTAGAGGGAGTGCCGTGGCTCTCACTCTCATCTGATAATGGAAGTCTAGAGGGGGCACTGGCAGGAGAGGAATCTGTCAATGTCTATGTTCAAGCCTTGGCAATGGGCCTTGAGGAAGGCGAATATGTAGCCTCGGTCAATATCATATCTGGTGAGACCGCACCTTTTTCTGTTCAGGTTTCCTTGACCGTAAATGGTAATGATATGGCCCCAGTACTTCCGCAAATTGATATATCAAGTTCAGAGACCGGCATTATCTCTCTTCCTGATGACGTAGACCCAATGTTCTTGGCTATTGCAAATAGATATACACATGTGGTTGCCCCAAATGAGGACCTGATACCCATCTTGATACAAGATGATTTCACAATAGACCAGATTCTTCATGCCAGACGAGTACTGGAATCGTATTTGGTTGATGTACCTGATAGTGAGTGGGGCAGTGACAAGGCAATGATCGCAAATGCGATCGGGGCGACCAATGCGATCTTATTTCTTCTCAATGATGAGGATGAATACGAGAATCCCGATCTATGGGCCCTCCTAGATGCAGGGGTCAATGGCCAGGATCTCCTTGCGACTGAGGTATTCCCAGAGGGTAGCAGTGTCTATATGAGCAGTTCACAAAGAGATGCGACCTATGAGGAGGTATTGCACTTTGTCCATGGCTATGGAATTCAACTTGCAGCTCTGGGCATGCAGAATGCCATTGAGGCGGCAATGGAGAGTGCGATCGAGAATGGTCACTATGATCCATTGTTCGATCTACCGGTCGAGGATCACGATGAGGAGTATCTCGCCATGGGGTTGGAGTGTTACTTCGGCCTATGGGCACATGATCCATCAGGTGATGGATTCTGTGGTGACCAGGAGTATGCGTTCATTGACAGAGGATCAATGTCAGAGGGTGACCCTGAACTTTTTGATATCGTCCAAGGATTCATGGGGGAGTCGTGGAACTATTCTGCAAGACTTCCGGCCGAATACAGTGGTGAATTTTATTTGTCTCGCAGTCCATCCTTGGACTACACCCACCGGTCTCAATATGTTAGAGATATTGAATTGACAGGTGACCAAAGTGTGACGATATATGGAAACGAATATGTCAATGAGGTCATTGGAAATACTAGTGATAACATCTTCCAAGGTTTTGAGGGTGATGACCGTTTCACCGGAGCAGATGGACATGACAGAGCGATATTCATTGGAGATCGAGACGACTATGTTGTTATTCCATCATACGCAACAGAGGACTCATCGTTGCAGGTGCTTGATATCCAAACCGGTCGGGACGGGACAGATCACCTTTTTGAGGTCGAAGAATTGGAGTTCAATGGTGTACTCTATCAGGTCAGTGAATTGCTTGAGTCAGTTCAGGATGGAAACATGCCTGAAGAATATAAATTGTATGCTCCATATCCAAATCCATTCAATCCAAAAACTAAAATTGCATATGACATGCCAAATGATGGTAAAATAGGTCTTATCATATCCGACATTAATGGTCGCCTTGTAAGGACGCTTGACGTGTCGAATAATAGAGCTGGCCATCATGAGATTGAATGGGATGCTAAGGACAATAATGGCAGTAAAGTCTCGACCGGTGTCTATTTTGTGCGATTTATCAGTGATACCTATTACGATATCCAGAAGGTTCTTCTTCTCAAATAAAATGAGGAAAGTGTGAGTAATATCACACTCTTTATCGTTTTTTTAGTGAGTGGGGATAGGTGCGCAATGTCCGACTTTTTTTAAAAGATTTATAAGTTATTAATAATATTAAAATAAGGAGATATTCAGATATGGATCTCAAGCGGAGAACTCAATCAGGCTTTACAATGATAGAGATCATGGTCGTGGTTGTTATTGTTGCAATTCTTGCCGTGATAGCACTACCGACATATTTAGACTATGTTAAAAGCTCTTATGCATCTGAGGCTCGGACCGTGATGTCAAACATCAATAATGCGGCCAAGATGTACTATCAGACCAGAGGGGAATGGCCATCTGAGATAGATGAATTAGAGAGAGCCGGGCAGTTGGATGTCAGTAGATCTACAAAGTTAAAGTGGACATTTGACCTTCAATTAAGTGACCAAGGAGGTCAAATAACAGCATCCAGTACTGAGGAGATGTCGGGCGGAGCGGGTCACCAGGTCGTGTATAATGCTGACCTGGGGAAGTTCACAGGATATGGTTCTCCTGAGGGAGAATAGTTCTAAATGGATCTGAACAAGCTGCTTAGCTATTCTGTCGATAGTGGGGCCTCTGACCTCCACCTAAGCGTTGGGTCCATACCCATGGTCAGGATCAATGGCACCATGAAACCACTCAATATGGATGCCCTCAAGCAGGAAGACATGGAGTCTATATTGCCTCAGGTTCTAGACGAAGATCAGATGAGACTCTTTGAGAAGGATAAAGAGATCGAT
>Ga0208766_1000240_pt1 | contig 29573 bp, 25 predicted proteins | sample ETN01SmetaG_3_FD_185792 | JGI IMG/M metagenome (GOLD analysis project Ga0208766, IMG submission 185792) | Marine microbial and viral communities from oxygen minimum zone, Eastern Pacific Ocean - ETNP2014F12-01SV263 (SPAdes) (version 2) | ecosystem: Environmental > Aquatic > Marine > Oceanic ... | reverse complement strand
CCAGCAGGGAAGTACTAGAGTTATTCGAGAAGCTTCACGAGGAGGAGGATGTAGCCTTCTTGCTAGTTACTCACAATAGGGATGTTGCATACTTCTGTGAGAGGTCATTGGAACTACGTGATGGAAGATTTGTGGCACAACATGGTACTGATTTCGATCTATCTGATCTCTCAGAGAGTCGAGAGTTAATCATTGATGAAACTGGAACAATAACCCTGCCACCTGATTTGTTACTCAAACTTGGAGGTCCTGGACGATTCGATGTTCCAGATGTAGATAGAGACACTCTACAATTAGAGAGGGTGGAAGATGACAAAATAGAGGTCTCATCTCAAACCAAAAGAGTCCTATCTTCTTCTTGTCCCGCTTGTAATCATGATTACGGAGAATCTGCTGAGCAGCTTTGTCCAGAATGCGGCTCAAGCAGGCCTATGGTTCAGGCTTGAGGAAGTACGAAGTGTTGCGGCTTTGCAATACCTAGGTCTTTTGGAAATTCCTTCAACTTCTTAGGAAGAACAACCGGAATCATTTCTTTGCCAATTAGGGCAACTCTACTTTCGCGACGTTCAGAGAGAACTTCGCGTCCGACAAGTGGTGCGAGATTGTGGCTGAATTCCATAACATCATCATGACTTGGCATATTTTCTATTGTGTGATTAGAACGTGAATGGCCAACATACACGTATCCTTTTGCCTCAATGAAGTCTGGGTCTGCGATATTATCCAATCTTGCATAGTCCTTGTAGTGACCTAATGATTCACCCTTAATCAGGGTGTGACGGCAGACGGTACGTGTATCGAGACTGGGAAGAATTGCTAGAGTTTCTTCCAACTTCTCAAATGCAGCAGTATCGAACTTTGGTTTGCATAATCGATTGAAAATTTCCTTGTTAGGAGCATCCACACTAACATACAACTGAGTAGGAAGTGGGTCGAGTTGTTCAATCACTTTTGGCAGAGAACCATTGGTGACAAGGAAGGTGGAGACTCCATGCTGATGGCAGACTTCAAGGAATTCTCCAAGTCGAGAGTATAGTGTAGGTTCACCATTCAGAGAAATTGCAACATGCTTCGGGTCTTGAGCATCCAACCATTTCTCACGGTCAGCCTTTGGATTTCCTCCATAGCCGGTAATAAGACGACGATGAGCACGAACCGATTCAAGGAATAATTCGTATGGGTCATCGTCAATCTTGGTTAATGTGTCAGAATGTGGCTCTCTCCAGCAGTATGTGCAAGCGAGGTTGCAGGTGTCTACATTTGGCGCCATTTGCATACAGCCATGACTCTCAATACCGTAGAATGTGCCTTTGTAACATGAACGATCTGCAATCAAACTCTGCTTCGTCCAGTGACAAACCTTGACCCCTCCATGATCACCAACTAAGTGATATCGTTGCTTTGCTAATCGGGCTGCAATTGCAGGCTCAATCTTGGTTGTTGGTGCGCTCTGCATTCAATCATCTCCGACTTCGAACACCGCATTGGGGTCGCGTCAGCGATTCATCCGTGTAGCCATTCAGTCTTGAAAGTGACCTATGTAACTGAAGTGATATACTGCCAATGCCAATCCGTGTCAATGGTCCGTGCCTTCGCGGTCTGCCTCACGCTCATCATTTTGGGCCCTTGTATCTCGGGATGTGTTTCTCCCGATGATGATTCAAAACTGATTTCCGCCGACAAAATTACCATTTCCCCCGAGGTACTTTTGGGAGCCCAATTTCAAACAGTTGAGTTTACAGCTTCTAGTTCTATGAGCATACATGTCCCGTATCTTGTGTTAGATGAAGAATCAGGGTATGTAGTCAATAGCACCACTCTTGACTTTGCTTCATCCGGAACTCAGAGTGTCGAAATGTTAGCCCCCTCTAATTTCAATATGTCCTATTTCCTTCTTGGTGAACATGGTCGTGAAGAATGGCCTATGCGTGCAACCAATCAGAGTTGGAGTGAGTGGTTTGACTCAACTGATTTTGAAGATACTCGCTACACTTACATTGAGCATTCAGTACTTCGAGCCAATGATTCAACTTACACAATTGAGGAAGGCGCGAGACATAGCACAGGAATCATAGATGGTAGAAATGTCTTCGAATGGTTAGAAATTTTTGCGGATCCTCAGACTGGATACAACGACCGGTGGGGGCCTTTCACCCTCAATGACCCAACTTACATGAGAGCTGCAAATTTCATGCAAGGAGAACTTCAGGGAATGGGTTATGATTCTCAAGTTCATCGCTACTGGATTTCTGATTTTTCATACGCAGTTAACGTCTGTGGGTACAAAACAGGAACTATGTATCCTGATGAGTGGTTGGTTCTAGGTGCACATTTAGATATCGCAGAATCAGGTAGTCCACCAGGAGGTGGAACTCACATAGGAGCCCATGACAATGGCGCAGGTGTAGCCTTAGTTTTGGAAGCCGCTCGAGGCCTGGCTCAGTTTGACCATAGACGAACTCTAGTAGTGTGCTTTTGGTCGAATGAGGAGAATGGTTACGATGGAGTTGACACTTGGATTGACAATATTCCCTCAGGAGTTACTCTTTCCAATTACTTGAATGCCGATGCGGTAGGTACTAACTGGCCTGGATACTACACACTTGTTGTTGATATCATTCCTGAAACTGATAACCAAATCAATGAGCAATGGCCGATGGTACGTCTGGCAGAATGGGTCGGTTCCAACAATAATGACATCGCTGAGGCTCTAAGACTGGGTCGAGAAATCTACAACACAGAAGGATACGCTTCGATGAAAGACGTTGATTCAAGCGAGCAAAAGCGTCAATCAATTTCGGTGCATGAGTCGCAGAGAGGTAGAAGCGATTACGAGCGGATTGCTGACCAACTCGGTGTGGTTTCAATGGATTTTGGTTCACTAACTGGTGGTTCTGATTGTTACCATGCACCGTGTGACACTTTGGACACAATGATTGACATGATGATTACAGATAACGCTACAGGAGTACAGAATCTAGTCGAATCATTTGATCTGATATCTTGGTGGCTGTTCAACCTAGCAATGCACCTAGACGAGACGCCGATTTACAATGAGTCCTAACAAATTTCCTCCGCAATGTATCAATAATGCCGGCGTTGACTTTATGGTTAGTTCTCATTACCGAATAATATGGCAGAATTATTTGAGGCCGATTCGTATATGATTAGACAGAAAGTAATGAAAATACTCGGAGAGGAATTTCACATTTATTCAGATGAATCAATGGAGAATATGATTGGTTATTCTAAGCAGAAAGCGCTGAAGTTGAAAGAAGACATTCGAGTCTATTCAGACGAGTCACAATCTACCGAGTTGCTGACGATTAAGCAGAAGCAGATGTTCGATCTCAAAGGAAGTTTCGGTATCGTTGATGGAGAAACAGGCGATTCACTAGGCTCCATAAAGCGCAAGGGAATAAAATCACTACTCAAAGATTCATGGATAGTTCTGGATACAGCAGATAATGAGGTTGGATCTCTCGGTGAGGACAGCGGTGGTAAGGCCTTAGTTCGGCGCTTAGTGCCGTTTGCTTCATTACTCATGCCGCAGCAATTCGTTCTAAGAATGAATGGTGCTTCGGGAGAGGTTACTTTCACTCAGAAAATCAACCCAGTGGTACACAAATTAGTAGTCAGTGGCGTTTCTAGTTCTGGAATTGACCCTCGAATTGCGGCAAGTGCGGCAGTTCTACTAATTGCAATAGAAGGTAGACAAGGCTAATCCTGTTTAACTGAAATATTTGATTGCTACACTACGAACAATCCAAATTAAAGTAAAGCCAAAGACGAACATTCCATAGATAGAATAGGTTAATTCCAATTCATCATCTGTTTTTCCAATCAAAGTCATTATTGCAAGGAATAATATGAGGATAGTAGTATACCATCGAAACTCTTTTTCTAAATCTTGTTTCGATGTGCCTCCTGGACCATAATTCTTGATAAAATAACTAACTATGACCCAACTTAGTACGAATGCACCCACTGAAATTCCCATTTCACTTACTTCTGAAATACCTCCGTAAAATAATAAGGCAAGGAAAGCCACTAATGCTCCTGAAGCCCACATTAATTCTTTTTGCATATTTTCATCCATAAATACGGCCTCCAAAACAAGCTTCGAAACATGTCATCATAAAGGTTCGAAGTGCTAGATGTGAATGAAGTTTTGTCAACGTCCTCTTCATTCAAAGATGTCTCTAATTCGAGGCACAGTTCTCTGCTTTGGATGAAGGCATTCTTCAGATGGGTCGATGACGAATTCTTTGAGAAAGCGTCGCCCAAGAATAATTCTGTGGCGCATTCGTGAGCGGTCTTGAAGACACAGTTCGATATCATGATCCTGACCTGCAATCTCTAGTGTTGTTCTAATCACTGGACGCAATGTATCGTGACCTCCTGTATTTCTTACTCGACGCCACTGATATAGAGGGCGTTCAATCCAATTTCCATTCTTGGCGAGACGGAATCTTACGACGTTCTCCATGCCGTTATTACTCAAACTAATTTCTTCGGCATGGAGTGTATTTGACCAAGCACCGGTATCCATTTTCGCCATGGTTGCACCGGCTTCTAGTTCTGGTAAACCAATCCACTCGCGCCAGCCGAGTACTGTTCTTGCGCTCATGCCAATTGACTCCGACCGCTGGCGACAAACTATCCTTCTTGAATCCGACGCCTCAAAGAGCAAGCGCGTCGTATGTGAAACGGTTTGAAACAGCCTCAATTGTTAACTCACGAATCTTTCATATATGGTTGGTCTGGGCCATCTCTAATGGCGAGCGACACCATACCCGAGGCACTGACCTTCGATGACGTTCTTTTGTTACCCGCTGAATCAGCGGTTCTTCCGGCCGAGGTTGACTTGAAAACTCAGTTAACCACTTCTATCTCTCTGAATATTCCAATCATGTCAGCAGCCATGGATACTGTGACTGAATCACGTATGGCTATTGCAATAGCGCAATCTGGTGGAATAGGAGTAATTCATCGAAATATGAGTATTGAGGACCAGGCAGCTAAAGTGAATACAGTCAAGCGATTTGAATCCGGCTTGGTTCTAGACCCAGTTATGGTATCTCCAGAAACCACAATTGGTGAATTGCGTGCTCTAAAAGACAGGTATGGATTTTCAGGAATGCCAGTTGTAGATGATGAAGGTAACTTAGTCGGTTTGATTACAAATCGAGATATTCGATTTGTTGCAGATGATAACATTCTCGTCTCAGAAATGATGACTACAGATTTGGTAACAGTTCCTCCACACGTTGACCCAGAAGTGGCCAAGAAACTCCTTCACCAACACCGCATAGAGAAGTTACTCGTGGTCGATGAGGATGGAAAGTGCTCAGGCATGATGACTGTTCGAGATATTCAGAGGAGTCGCGATAATCCAGATTCCTGTAAAGATCATCGCGGCCGACTCCGTGTCGCTGCTGCGACTGGTACTGGCGAGAAGGGCGTTGAACGCGCACTTGCCTTATTTGCAGCAGGTGCTGATGTTGTTGTTGTTGACACGGCTCATGGCCACTCGCACGGAGTCTTGCACACGGTTCGTCAAATTCGCGAACAAGCAGGTGCTGAGGCTCAGATTATTGCTGGAAATGTTGCAACCGGAGCGGCCGCAGAAGCCCTAATCGCAGCGGGTGCAAATGCCGTCAAGGTTGGAATCGGTCCCGGCTCAATCTGTACTACTCGAATTGTCTCAGGAGTAGGAGTTCCTCAACTAACTGCAGTTCAATCAGTAGTTGCAGTTTGCAAGAAAGCAGGCATCCCTGTTATTGCTGATGGTGGAATCAAATTCAGCGGAGATATCGCTAAGGCAATCGCAGCTGGTGCAGATTGTGTAATGGTAGGAAGTGTACTAGCAGGAACAGATGAAGCACCAGGTGAAATCATCCTCTACCAAGGTCGTTCATACAAAGTCTATCGAGGCATGGGAAGCGTGGGTGCAATGTCTAAGGGTGCTCACGATCGATACTTCCAATCTGAGCAGGGCGACACTCGAAAGTATGTTCCAGAAGGAATTGAGGGACGAGTTCCTGCAAGAGGGCCTGTCGAGCATGTGATACACCAGTTAATTGGTGGTCTACGCTCCTCAATGGGTTACACAGGTAATGGTGATATTGCTAATATGAGAGCAAATTGTCAATTTATCAGAATTACAAACGCCGGCCTATCTGAATCTCACGTTCACGATGTTGAAATAACCCGTGAGGCTCCAAATTACCGACGCTGAATCATAGATTGCGGGACATATTGTTCAAGACTGCCCCCTCTCTCTCAGCAATATGAGTGAGGGATTGGCTGCGATTGTTGTCATCCTTCTTTTAATTCCGGGTTGGGCCGTTGGTTTAGGTGCCTTATTCCTCTATCTTTGGCATCGTTTTTATCGTTCTCAAAGAAATTCTACCGACACAGAATCCAAAATCGACTAACATACTATTCAAGTCATTGTTCTGCTTCGTAAGAATGTGGAACAGATAGTCCTCGGTGGTGGCTGCTTCTGGTGTGTAGAAGGGGCATTCAAGGATTTGCGCGGTGTCTCAGAAGTAATTTCTGGATATAGTGGAGGCGATGTCGAAAATCCGACTTATGAGCAGGTTTGTGGTAAACGCACCGGACACGCAGAAGTAGTTCGTGTTACTTTTGATCCAAATGTGATTCCACGCCGAATTCTTTTGGAAGTTTTCTTTACTTGTCATAATCCGACTCAATTGAATCGTCAGGGTAACGACATAGGCCCTCAGTATCGCAGCTGTATATTCTATTCAAATGATGAACAAAAACAAGATGCAGAGGCTGTTATTGAGTACTTACAACAAAACTTTGTAGATGACATTGTTACTGAAGTCAGCCCTCTAATTAATTTCTATGTGGCCGAAGATTATCATCATGATTATTATACAATAAATCCTCAAAAACCATATTGCCAAGTAGTAATCAGACCAAAAATTGCTAAGGTCAGGGCCACACACGCCCATCTATATGAGTGACTCCGGACTATCACCTGAGCCTTGGCCGGTTCACCTACTTGGACTGATTAGTCCTATTCTAGTAATCACTGGAAATCTTCTCGGAGGGGTTTACACTGCAATGGGGGTCATCTTCATCTGGGGACTCGGTCCAATACTAGATGTCTTAATGGGAAAAACCGAGAATCCTCGTCCTCCTAGGAACTCAGGAACCCCTTTCGTAGTTTTGTTATGGCTACACGGAATATTGCATATAGCGGTAATCGCCACTTTCTTCCAATTCGCAAATCAAGAAGCAGAAATTAATCTCTGGTTAATCGCAGCCGCCCTTTCATCAGGCCTATCATCGGGAGCATCCGCCATTGTTACGGCGCATGAATTAGGTCACAAAAAACCAAGAAGTCCTGGTTGGCTTTTAGCCCGTGTTCTTCTTTTTAGTGTCCATTATCCTCACTTTACTGCTGAACACAATCATGTACACCACAAGTGGGTTGCTACCGATCGTGATTCTGCTAGTGCAAGAAAGGAAGAAGGGCTCTGGATCTTCTGGTTCAGAACTATACCAGGCCAATTCTTATCTTCTGCTGGAGTTCATAATTCTAAAGGCAGAACTGGCATTAAAAATCCCACCTACCAAGGATTATTGTTGCAGATTATTGCAGTTATAGGGATTCTTTACTTCCCTAATGGAAAGGTGATGCTTGTAGGTTGGTTTATACTTTCATTGATTGCAATTCTAACTCTAGAATATGTCAACTACATTCGCCATTGGGGGTTGAGAAGGGGTGTTGATGAGCGTCAAACGGAGATGCATTCATGGAACACAGAGGCACGTTGGTCTCGCTGGTCTTTACTTGAATTGACACGTCACTCTCATCATCACTTGCAAGCCAGCGTCCCCTTTTGGAAACTACAACCTCACCCAGATGCTCCAGAACTTCCAGCCGGCTACTATGCCTGCTGGTGGCCATGTCTGATACCTCCTCTTTGGAGGCGATGGATGACCCCACGTCTACCTTGAAACCCGAAGAAGAAAGTGTAGGTCAGGGGTAACCTTCAATTCTGACAGGAATCGCAGCGCACCCGTGGTTCCAAGTTCGAGGTCTTCCGAAGATGGTTCTTCGGACAAGGCTTGGGCTATCCATGCTGCAATTATTGGTCTTAATTCTGGTAATCTTCTATTCCGTGGATTGGAACTCGATACAGAAAATCCAGAAATGTTCACTGTGGCTTGTCTATCTATATTTGCCCTTGCCCTTCCCTTCCAAGCTATATTTTTCCTCATTAATTCTTACATACAAGAATCTACTCAAGTTCACCAGACAGAATATCAGATGCTTCAGAGATTATCTTTGATTTGTCAGACGGTTTCATACCTCTCGCTAATAGGAATAGGTCTTCTAATGTTTGCTACACACCAATACATTGGAATTGCTTTTACGATTGGGACCATCATTGCTTTCTTCCTAGTTAGGGCTGCGATGATTCACTCAGAATCTCTCTCTGTTAGTCATAGGTGACGTAGTGAGATTGATTGCTTACTTACGCTACGAACCTGTATGCCCGGCGCCTATGCCCTGCCTAGTTGGCCACCTGGAACGCCTTGGGAAGCCTATCTATTTGCATTACTCATCCCTTTTATTCTTCGATTTTGGCTACTTAGAAGACCATTACTTGACTTGATATCAGTATTAGCACCGAAAGAAGAGAGAATGCGCCACTGGCGATGGCTTAGAAAAAATCATCAGAGACTACCTATCAGTGGCTTTGATGGGTTATTGAAACAGGAAGTAATTGCATTTTTACTACCTAGCATCGCTGCCGGAATAACTAGGTTAGGAATCGGTCAATTAGGTTGGAAAAATTGGGATGAGATTCCTAATTTGGGCGAAAACCTTCTGATTTTTGCTTTGGTATACTGGATATTGTGGGACTTTAGACGAGTAATGCGCACTCGTCGCTCAGTCAAGAAAATGGCTAAGTTGAACCTTGAAAGAGTGAAACGTACTGTTGAGAGAGCTCTTGCTAGTCGAGACTTTCTTCGCAATATAGAGGAATTCCAAATCCCCCGACCATGGGCATCAATTGAAGTTCCTCATTCAGTTGATGGTGAGGAAATGGCTCTCGAAAAGCCAAGTAAAGTCAAAAGTTTGGGGGTGTTATTTCTTAACAAAGCTGCAGATTTGATTGATTATGGACTTGGATATGCGAAATATCCCGCAGAGGGAATCGCGGATCAAATAGAAAATCGAATGCAATCAATTCTTGACAAACATATGCAGGCTACTCGAGATTCTATGTTTAGTAATGTGATGTTTTCTTTATTCCCTTTACTTGTGCTCAAGTTTTTACCTTCGATTGTTGGATAATTTTCTTCTCATTTGGTGAGGCTAGCATAATCCAAGCCAATCCTAACATGATTTGAACCATCCCTGTTAGAGCAATAACCTCAACTATGCTCAATAATTCGTTTTCCATTATTAGCCCCGCTGAAAGTGCCGATATCCCCATCATCAAAGTTATTCCGAAATGATCGGTTCCCGCAACTCTGCCTCGCCATTCATCGTCAGATCTCTTCTGTAGTAAAGTGGTTGAAAGCACCCAATTCAGACCACTTGCAGCATGAGAGAAGAATACTAGTATCAGAATAATTTCCTTCCAATCGGCTGGATTTTCTTGTCCTACAAAATACGCAACAGCGATGTAAAATGTTCCGCATACCCCTACTGCAATTCCAAGTAAATATGGTATCAAACGTGGGTTACTCATTAGTGATCTTCCGGCCAGTGGGCCGAATCCACTACCAAATCCTCTAGCCATGAATAGAATTCCAACCCCTGCTGCAACTTCTCCAAATCCAACTTCCATTCCGATTAGAACGAGCAAAAATACCTGAGCACCTCCTCCTGAAGCCCACAGTCCTTTGGCAAATATCACTCTACGAAGCGATGGCAGAGATAGAATATATTTCCACCCTGAAACAATTTCTCCAACTATTAATTTCGGAGTAGCACTCTTTCTTTCTGATACATCAGGACCACCGGGTGGTAATGTCATGATTGCGAGAGCCGCCACAGTAAAGGTCACAGTATCTATCCAGAGAGCTGTATTAATGCCAAATTGAGAGATAGTCAAACCACCGATTGCAGAACCTATTCCCAATGCTACAGACCAACCACCTGAGGCCAGAGCATTTGCTGTCAGTAACTCTTCTTCGTTGCATATATTTGGTAGATAGGCGTATTCAGCGGGGTCAAATACAGCCCTAGCAGCCACCATCACAACAGCTAGAATATACACAGAAGTCAAACTCTCTAGTAGATTGAAAAAGAGTACAATTACGAGTACTACTAGAGAAGCAACATTCGCACCAAACATCAATCCCTTACGCGAATATCTGTCAGCAAGCATTCCTGTAAATGGAGTAACTAGTGCTAGAGAAAAGCTCCTAGATGCGAGAACACCAGCAATTGCAAGAGGAGAATTGTCACTCGCCTCTCCAGCTAAAATAAACAAGGCAATTACAGTAAACCAATCTCCTATGAATGAGATTTCATTTGCGACAAATAGTCTTCGAAAAGACCTATTTGTCTTGAGCAACTCAAGGTAGCCCACTCCTGTCATCAGACATCCGCGTGGTCAATGCACTATGATAGTCGCCCTTCGTAAGAGAAGCAATAAGATGGAACCAGTTGGACTCAATACATGGTCGAGGACAGGTTGGTCTGGATTGATCTTGAGATGACGGGTCTCGACCCTGATGAAAATACAATCATTGAGATAGCAACAATTGTCACAGAAGGAGATTTGTCGATTGTAGCAGAAGGACCAAATTTGACAATCGACGTTGGTGAAGATGAGTTAGCAAAAATGGATGATTGGAATGTATCTCACCATACTGAGAATGGTCTTCTAGATAGAATCGCTGAAGCAGGTGTATCTATGGATAATGCAGAGCAAGCGACTCTTGATTTTCTTCGCCAACACTGTGTAGAGGGTACTTCTCCACTTTGTGGGAATACTATTAGTCAAGACCGCCGATTCATGAGAAGATATATGCCTGAATTACATGATTTCTTCCATTATCGCAGCGTCGATGTAACGAGTATCAAAATTCTTGCACGTAGTTGGTATCCAGAAGTAAAGAAGTGGAGAAAAAACTCAGGTCACAGAGCTCTCGATGATATTCGTGGCAGTATTGAAGAGTTAGAGTATTATCGTGAACACCTATTCCTTAATGATGAGTGAACGATATTCTATTCGATAGCCTGCCCCTCGTTATTTGTGATTACCAGATTCACCCCAAGACCAGATCTATGGTAACAAATTATCTCTAAACCTCTGATTAGGTGCCCGGTTCGAGCCCTACCAATGGAACCTGAATCATCTAAGTCAGTCAGAGAACGACGAACACCTCCTATCTCATCGAACCATGGTAGAAAACCTTCTGGAAAGAAACGAATTCCCAGAATCATATCAGTTCCATCAGTCCACTGAGAGGCATCCGCATCTGCTTCACTAGGCAGGGCGGGTGCATTTGGATGCGTGTGTAACCAATGTGTAAAGCGCCCTCCTCTCAAACCTCGTTCGTCCGAGAAGAATTCATCCACCCATTCTTCAGGAACATGATGTACTTCGAATGAATCACCACGGTTGACTAGATGTGGTTCTCCTAGAACATACCCTTGTCCTTCAAACAAATTCATCTCTCGTTGAACTCCTGAGTATTTTTCTTCCACTTCATTTGGATTTGGGTATTGATGGTTGGGGTCCATGCCGACAAGAATTTCATCAGGTAGAGATTTGAATGTCCAGTCAATAATGGTGTCAAGATTATCAACAGGCATCAGAAGAACAGCCGCGTAAGAATCCCTATTTCTCAGAGATTCAGCATTGTATTCTCGCGCAGCCTGAATCAGCCAAGGATGAATCATTTCCTCCACACCTCGAGTTCAGGGAGTTGGAATTTCACAACTACTTCATCAGCCCCTGCGTACATCATATCTTGATTCGCAGACTCTGAACTGCTAATTCCAATAATAGCCTCAGGCCGAGTTAATTGTCCTGATGCCACTAAATCGAGCAAGCCTTTCAGAACTTCCAAGCCTTTGATTGGTGGAATATAGTGATCGAGAAGTAGTACATCAGGTTCGAATTCTTGAATCCGCTTAAAACAATCCATTGTATTCCAGTATTGGCAAAATTCTACATTGGAAAAATCGACATTACCCTCACGCAGAAGCGCCTCAATATCATAGGAGTCCTCGAATGCGAGTACTCGCATACTTACATCTCCTGATGTTCCCACCAAGGAGGTGCCTCAAACCATGAATCATGGTCTATGGTTCTGTCAATAGACGGTAGAGTCAGAACCTGATAGCCAGCAAATATTGACATTCCCACAGATGCACATGGAGATGGCAGGTAGTCCTCACCCGATTCTGTAATTATCAACTGAATTGTATGACCTTTAGGAACTATTACGTCCATTGGATTGAATTCCATCAGCATTCTGTAATTCGTCATTGGATATGTTGGCAGGGCATCGTATCCCCCCTCCCTGTACCTTACATCCATAGTTGCATGTCCCAATCTTAGCCCAGTGGTGCCATCATACATTGTTACGAATAATTGTCCTCCGTTGCACATATTTGTCCGAGCATCGATATGCAATGTAGGTAATCCGGAGATATGCATATCTTCCATCATTGGTTTACTTGTAATTTCCATAGATTGTTGCGAGTTAACGGTACCCATCATACCCCCATCCCAATCAGAAATTGTAAATTGTATATCTTGGGTATCTTCTGCTGGCCATGTTTCTTCGATATGCCATCTTCCGTCATTTCTTTGAACTTGAACATATGATTCTGGTTCATCTCCGATTCCTTTCAGGTAGTATTCGAACCACGGGAAGAGTTCGACTGCCCAATCAAATCGAGTCATGTTAGGGTAGGCCTCGGCGCCGTAACCACTCGTCACCTCCGAGTGTCTATCTGGTTGATCGGGGTAGTTATGCGCCCACTGACCAGCAATTGTTCGGACGTTGATGCCCTGCTGACGTAGCAATTCATGGGTCGGGAAAGCATGGTAAGGGTCGACATTCCAATCCTGCATTCCCCAGACGATGTAAACGCTACCATTGTAATTGTCAAGAACATCCTGCAGATGGTATCTCTCATCCCAGTAATCGTTCCATTCGTCTCCACCAAAACCAGCACCCAACCATGTTGTGAAAGGACTTACTGGACCGATTACATCATCACTACACATTCTCATGTCGTCCTCTGTTGCGTCCGCTGTTGAGCCTTCATAGAGCACATCATAGAGCATAGCTCTAGCCTCACTAGAGCCATTTCTGTAGAACATCTGTTGTACGCCGATTGAGCCAGAAATTGGTACAATAGTTTTCAGATGAGGTGAGGGATTCTGAGCCGCTTCCCAATTTGTGGTTCCAGCATATGACTTACCCATCAATCCAACATTTCCATTTGACCATTCTTGCTCACCCAACCAATGCACAGCGGCTTGAATCCCAATTTGTTCGCCGAGTCCTTTGACATCTTGGCAGTGCGTCGATTTTCCAGTCCCGAATGTTGATATCTGTGCCATAGCATAACCGTGTGGCACAAATTGGTCTAGAACCCAAGCTCCAACTCCAGCATCTGGAACTGTGTTGGGATTAGAGTCATCACCCACTATTCCTTCGCCTCCAAAGTCATAGTAAGGGTGCACAGTAGCAATTACAGGTACTGCTGTACCGTTTGGTACATCCGGCATCCACAGAGCGATATGCATCAATGCGGACCCAGGATAACCTACATCTTGCTCACTTGCAGGAAGATCAACCTCGACAAAGTGCTCAGTAGGCCCAGTCCAAGAATAAGGTCCCTGTTCCGGTAGTTGACTACGAACGCCCGTCATGTTGAGATCCATTGTATGCCGTTCGTGTACTGGCGTGTTCCACCAATCATCGCTTCCGCCATTGGTTATGGATGGGCCAGCAGCAGTCCACAGGGTAGATAGAATCAGCATCGAAACGATACCTACTGCTGCTACTCCTGCCCCTTGCAATATCCTTCTGTCAAGGTTCTTGACACGTTCAATTAGATTGGATTCAATGAGAATCTCCGCCTCAAAGACATCCTCATCACAGTCATGGCTGTGTGAGTGTCCATGGTCACAGCACTCCTCGCCCATCACTCGGCTGACACCGTACTAACACATGAGACTGATGCTTCTGCGAAGCATCACGCGCGAGGCCGTAAATCTAGGTCTAGGACAATATGATCCCAATGTGGTGCATAGGATTTTACTCGAACACGCGCCGCGTCTTTCACCACGAAATTTTTTGATATTTCAGAAATTGAAGCAATTGTTTCATCTATCCATGAATCATGATTTTTGGCTGGAGCGACTCCATGAATATGGAGCACTCCGCCACTCGTTTTTAGACAATCTACAGCTAGGCTGAATCCTTCTTCTGCGGAAGGTAATAATCCTAGAATTACCCTGTCAGCAATTCCCTGTAAATTAGGAGCAGTTACCCGATTATCACCTGGATGAATTGTGCATCTATTGACCACATTATTATGTTTGAGATTCCACTCTAAAGCCTCTATTGCATTGGGGTTCCATTCACAACTGTGGATATGCTCGACTTTGGAGTGAATTAGCATGGGTAAAGTGTAGTATCCAATACCGCAGAATAGGTCAACAACAGTTTCTCCTGATTTTCCCACTTCTCCCATACGGCGACGTTCGTTGACATTACCTGCTGAGAACATGCATTTGGTAAATTTGTAGCCAAAATCAACACCATTCTCTCGTCTTACTACCCAATCCTCATTTCCTAATAGTAACTCAACACTTGACTCGCGTCGTTCACCAATAATTTCACCAATTCTTCCAAGTCGTTGTACGGATAGTCCCCGAGCTATTGCATTCCATAGTTCAGCCCCAATATGTTCAGCCCACAGATCACTAGAGAATGCCCCTCGTTGTAAGAGTGCAACATCTGCGAAGCGTTCCCAACGCTTCGGTAGTTCATCAAGAAGGCGCTCATCTGCCCCTCTAATCTCAAGTAACCTAGCCACCTCCTCGCGCACGCGGCGATGTGGGTCCTCCCTGTGCATCAGTATGATTCACGACGCGTGTCGGATTCAGACTTATGGTAGGTGGCTGCACATACGCGCGACATGCGTCGCGCGGCGGTAGCAATGGTAGTGGTACTTCTTTGCCAAATTGTTGCCGCAGCCCCACCTCCTGGAGACCCCGAAGTTTCCAATGACATATGCTCTACATGGGAGGGGGGAAATGGAATCTGTGATGATTATTCTTCCTTATTGGACGAGACTGCTTCCGATGAATGGGTTGAGGGTGTAGTTGAGATTAGAATGGAGAGTGCTGAAACTGTTGAAATGACAATCACTTTAGCAATTAGAGAACTTCCTAGAAGCGATTTAGATTTATTAGATTTAGATTTACAAGGTGATAGTAATCCTGCTGATGGAATACCTGCAGACTATATCCGAAATTATCGCTCTCTTAGTAGAACAGGCACTAAATCAATTGAGGACATGATGATTGAGAGTATAGAAGATACAGTTCAACAGATTATCGAAGAGAATTTTCCAGATGCAAGCCCTGGTGATATTCAACCTACCAACAATATTGACTTCATTGATAGAGCGGGTATCTCTTGTTCTTATAATCCAGATATAGATTCTATAGACGAACAAAATGGGCGAGAAAACAATCCATTTGATCCTCCCATTTGTATGCGTTCAGTTCTCACTTTGAACATCGATCCAACCAATATTGGTATTGATTCTGACACAGGGGATATTGACAGAATGATGCAGGGTTTGATGGTTATGGGGGGGGAAGTAGTTTCTAACTTCACAACCATTGCAACACCCGGTCAGTACCTCGAATATGTGATGATACCTCCTTCCTATTCTAGTGTTAGAGAGGTCAACGCTCCTGGCGAGTTATTCAGACAGGGCCAACAAGTATCTTCTGGAGCTTGGATAGGACTGAACAATCTCGCAGGTTCTTCCCTATCACCTGCAACATCCGTTGACTTAGTTGCAGTGTTAGGGAGTGGCACTAATCCGCCAGATTGGCAAAACGATGCGGGGTCTTCATTGAGTCTAGAGTTATTTATTGATGTCAGTGATCGAATGAATAGCCGAATAGATATGGAGATAGGTGTTCACCATCTAAGCGCAGATACTTTAGCAGATTGGGGACTAAATTTTGAATCTTCGACAATAAAACTGGATTCTGTAACCTCAGACGGAATTAGAATGTTTGATTCCGAGATGGATATTGATACAGAAGAACTGCTAACCTCAATTCCAATTGACTCACTCTCCGATACATTTTCTGAAGCCTTAGGTGTAGATGTTCTGTTCCAGACCCCTACTTTTGCACCATCTCATGAATCTGGAGGATTAATGTTTCAACACAATCCAGGTGTGACATGTGAGGAGAATCTAGCATACAGATACTGTTTGGGAAATAGCGGCGCAATGGCGAGTACTTACCCAGTTCTACTTCAAGCTAGTACTGTGTCATCTGAGATGCAAATATCAAATATCGTTAGCCAATTGATTCAGCATGTTGAGGGCGATATTTCAACAATAGATTTGTCAATTATGACTGACGAAGATCTTGCCGCAATTATGAGTGTACTCGAAATAGAGATAGAAACCGATCTTTCATGGATTCAGGATTCTTTACCCGCAGATTTTCCCACTTCAGATGTTAGGATAGTGATGCAATTACCAGATTGGATTGACTCGACCAATGGAGACCCCAATACTATTGTCCTTGAGGCACCATATGTTGGAACTAGCAGTGGTGAACTTGGATTCAAAGGCGCAAGACCATTCGACTGGCAGCACGCAATATGTCTTGAAAATGGAAGAGGAGGACCTGGCGATCCAACTGAATGTACTGACCATAGCCCGGACTTAATCTGCGGCTCTAATCAGAAAACTTGCCTTTCTATGGATAGTAGGATAGAGGTGCGGAAAGTTGCACTAAGAGAGACTTCTGCTGCAGTTGAAATTGAATTTTCGGCCGAAATAACACTTGAGATATATCGCCTTGGCTTGATTGAGGGTGAAGACGGAATAGAGATTGAACCGATACCTTCTGATTTGATTCGACGAGTCATTGCAGTTGGCGACCGTAGAGAAGGTGGTCTTCTAATCGGATCAGAGCAGAAAGCAATTATTCCATTCACCAATGAAGACTACGAACTTGAAATTTCAAATGCAGGTTTGTTGGATTTGGCTTCCGCACTCACTGAAGAGGTAGAATCATCATTCACCCAAATAGAAGAAATGAGTGCTCAGAAAATAATCTTTGGAGACAATACTTACACCTCCTCATTAGACATAGGAGCAATCTCCTTTGACATAGAAATGCCTTGGGTTGATATGCCTGCTGATATGGAGCCAACCGATACTAATCCTATTCGATTATCTGTTAATGTTCAACCTTCATCAATGATGCTAGCATTGAGGGATGATGAAGTAAGTTTCAGTGTTGGTCCAGCATATTACTCGGCTAGCATCACAGATAGACTGGGAGAAATGCTAGGATTGGAATTTTCCGATACAGGAGTAAGCGTTGATGGACTAATTTTCGAATCATTTGTCCCTCCAATTATGGAACACACTTTGTGGGGTACAATCCGTTCCTCAGCTAGAGCTGAAGTCGTCCTTCCTGAAAATGTGAGATTACTATCCTTTGAGTCTGAACTCGGGTTATCTGAACTTACAGAGGAGTCTGGCCAACAAATTTTGAGTTATAGGACTCCAGTATGTCCGAAAGCGGATACATGGCCGGAATGTTACAAAGAGAAAGACACAGTAACTTGGGAAGTTGAGATTGGGTACATGCTTATTCTAGGAGAACTCGCTCCCTATCTATTCCTGCTTACCTCGCTCTTCTTATTGCTAGTCAGTCGAAAAATTAGGAAAAGAAATGAATTAAAGAAGGAAAAAATAGATGCTCAAAGTGCATTTGAAGAGCAATTATTAGAGTTGGAATTTGCCGCTCAAATGGGCGAATTGGAAGAGAAAATAGTCATAGAAAGTGAAGTAGTTGAAGATGAATGGTGGGAGGAGCAGAAATAGCCCCTACCAATCAATAATTTCCTATTGTAATTTCAATGAAGATGCTCGTAAATCCTAGCCGCGAGAGACTTGCCGATTCCGGGAGCAATTGCTAATTCAGCAATTGTTGCATGTTCAATTCCTTTCATCCCACCAAAGTGTCGAAGTAACGACTGAATCTTCTTTGCTCCAAGCCCCTCAACCTCTTCCAGAGGGCTCTTCAACCCACCTTTTGAACGTCTTTTTCGATGGTACGTATTGACGAATCTATGTGCTTCATCGCGTGCATGAATAAGTACTCTTGATCGTCGATCTAGAACAACAGGTTCAGCATCAAGACGCCAAAGAGTCTCTTCTTTCTTGGCTAATGCTGCTACAGGGAATCTTCCTGATACACCATTTTCTTCCAGTGTTGAATTGACGTGCGAGAGGTGAACTTTTCCTCCATCTAGGAGCAATAAATCCGGCCATTCTTCTTGTCGTTTTAGCCAACGCTGAACAACCTCCTGCATCATTCTCAGGTCATCCACAGCCTCTGTTTTAATTCGATAAGTTCTGTATTCTTTCTTTGCTGGTCTTCCATTGCGTAGAACAACTGCTGCGCCAACCCTCTCATTTCCTTGCAGTTGGGCCATGTCGAAGCAGACTATGTGGTCTAGAGAGTCAAATCCGTGTAACTTAGCTGCTTCATTTGCCGCAGTCTGTTCTAAACTACCTGAGCGTCTAGTGGTTTGACGTTGGGCTTGAATTTCTGCATTTTTATCTGCCATGCCTCGTAAATTGGCTAATTCACCACGTTGTGGATTACGAACCTCAACTTTGGTTCCTCTCCGCTCTTTCAACCAATCAGTCAATGAATCGGAAAGAGGTGCTGGAACGAGGAGAGTTTTGGGTGGACGACGATTCGAGTAGTGTTCGGATAGAACTAGAGAAACTGAAGCAACTACATCTCCTCGATGAATCAGTGGATAACTGACCTGACCTTGGATAATTCCGTCTTTGGTGTACAGAATCACTACTACAGCAATATCAGCAACTGAAGCAAAGCCCACTGCATCGCAGTCTTGGTAGAATCGGCTATGAATTACCTGTTGAGAAACTGTAGTGTTAACTGCCGCAATTAGATCCCTTTTGTTTGCGGCAGTTTCGTAATCTAAATCTTCAGAAGCAGCATCCATTTCCTCCTGTAGTGCCTCAATTAGTACACTTGCATCTCCGTTGAGGACACTTTCTGCTGCACGAACCTGTTCATTGTATCCCTTAGGCTGGACACAAGGAGCTGTACATAAGCCGATATGCATAGCAAGACACCCCTTTGGTAATAATTCAGGGCAGTCTCTAATTCCAAATTGTCTTCGTAGTAATTTTATCACTTGTTTAGCAGCACTAGCGTCTGGAAAGGGTCCCCAAAGGTGGGCTCCCTTTGGGGGATGTCTTGTGTATAGTACTCGAGGAAATTCGTGGTCAGTAAAAGCGATGAAAGGGTAAGATTTGTCATCCATTAACATAGAATTGTAGCGAGGTTTGTGTTTACGAATTAGTTGCCTCTCGAGAATTAATGCTTCGGACGGAGACTGCGTTACTATGAATTCGACATCATCAGAGCTAGCCACAAGTTCTGGAATTTTGTCCCTATCAGGATTTTTGGCGAAATAGGATTTAACACGATTATGAAGATTAGTCGCCTTTCCGACGTACTGGACCCTACCATCTGAACGTCGGAAGAGATAGACTCCGGGCTTGTTCGGTAGGTCGAGTAAGGCCTGATTCACTGGCATGGGGGTGAATCGGTAGAGGTCAACGCCCATGAACTGATAGCCTCGCTCACCCAACATGCTGAGCGAGACCCAGGTCCGACTTCTGCTCCGATTGGCAGAGTTTGGTGCCGAAATGGAGACTTCTTGGGATGTACCTCGAAGTTTGTCTCTACCAGGTTTAGCAGAACATTTAGGGCTAGTACGTTCAGCAATACATTCACCTCTCAAGGAGTTGGAATCATCTGGTTTGATTTCTACTCGTTCAGCCCATGTAATTGGAGGGGGCTCACGCCGCCGTACTGTTGTTCATCTAACCTCAATAGGGCGGGAAAGAGCTGAATCATTGTCTAAGGAGGAACACAAATCTGAGGATTTTGGACGAGTGGTTGGACCTATACCAGATTCAATACATCTTCATGGAAGAGAAGAAGTTGCGATTTCTATTGCTGAATCATTATCTTCGGGCTCACGAATTCACCTAAGTGGATTGCCCGGTATTGGTAAAACCAGTCTTGCACGTTCAATTGCTGGAAAGTTGTTAGAGAAAGGTTGGAGAGTTAGGTGGTCAACTTGTCATGCTGATGCTGACGCGCAAAGTATTGGTAGAATGTGGATGGATGGCGACTCTCCTTCTGATCCAACTGCTATTGCATTGGCAGCCTCTGGAAAGAAGACCCTCATTGTTCTGGATGAAGTACAGGAATTGAGCCCACGTCATCTAGAATCCATTTCAAAAATTCTCAGTTCTTGTACTGAAATTGGTGCTACAGTACTTATTGCCGTTCGTGCACCAAGTCCCTTTACTGAAATATCCGGATTTGAAGAAATCCGTATTGAGGGATTAGATATTCAAGATGCTATCGAATTACTTCCTGAGAATACCGAGTTAGAATTAGCAAAGCAGGTTGCTGATGCATTTGGAGGGCACCCCTTAGCCCTTCGTCTGTGGTCTCCTGAAGATGAGGCACCGGGTGAAGGACAAGAGGTTCAGGATTATGTTGAACAGACAGTAATTCGTCGCTTAAGCGGAGAGGGAACTAGTACTCTAGATGAATTGAGTTTAGCTCCAATACCAATTGAGATATCTGAACTTTCAGATGATTCAGGAACTGCTGAACTAGATGATGCCGCTGTATTGCGTTGGGCCGAGAGTCTCGTCGAACCCCACCATCTAATTCGTAATGTTCGTAGGGCATCTTTGAATGAAAATGAAATTCGTTCAATCCACTCCCGTGTTGCTGAATTCTGGTCTGAAAGAGAGGGTTCTAGAGCTCGCCGAATAGAGGCACATCATCGAATTAAATCAGGTGAAGAGCCAGATATTAAGTGGCTTCTACAAAGTATTTCGATGGTGGCCAAAGAAGATAATGCTGCGGCCGCAGTTTTGATGGAAGACGCGGTCGTAGTTAGCGATGACGAGTCTATTCGACTAGCAGCAGTTGACCTCGCATTAGAAAGGGGTGATACCTCGATTGCTGAGAATCACATCAAGGAAGTATCACCGAGTCCACAGAGTATTATCCGACAAGCTCGAATAGCGCGATTGAAAGGTGATTCAAATCTGGCTTCGGAACTTGAATTACAAGCTTTAGAAGACCTTCCTCCTGCTGATTTAGTAAGACATCAGATTTCCACCTTGGTGAGAAATCATGATGACCGTTTACCCGGCACGTTGACAATTATCTCAACGGCTGAAATAGATGGAATAGATATTTCACGACTTCCCGATTCAGATAAATCAGCAGCATCTTTGGCTCTCAACTTGCTACGTCATGCTGTGGCAATAGAGAAAGGAAATGTAGAGTTGGCTGTAAATACTCGCTCAGCCCTTGCTACAGTACTAAGTGAGGGTCACCCTAGACTTGCTTTGATTGATCTTAGAACACGACTCGCAACTGAATCATTGGGTGCAATAGAGGCGGCTCAAGTATTCATCACCGACGAAGACAATGGTCCAGCAAAAGTTCGAGCAATTCACGCAACTCTTGAAGCTACATATCCCGATTATCCTGATTGGTTAGTATCAGAGCATGCGAATCTCAGTGCCGAATCACTTCGTTCAGATGTTGCATCGCATCGACGTTTAATCGCACAGTATTGGTATTGGCGCGGCATGCTTGAGCCGAGTATGAGACTCTCCCATTGGCGAGAGGCAATTAGTCGCTTCAAAACAGCCGAATGCAGCAATGCCGCGGCAGAACTTCTGATTAGATTGACTCAATCACTATGAAAACAGTCAGATTTCAGTACCAATTAGAGTGCGAGTTTCGGCAATTCCAGAAACTGAACGAACTTCTTTGACAATGCATCGAGTTAGTTCCGCTTCATCCTCAGCCTCAACCTTCACGAAAAGATCGTGGATACCAAATACAATCCATTGTCCCGTTACACAATCGAATTGAGAAACTGCATCTCGCACAGCAACTTCTTTCCCAGGCTCGGTAGTAATTAGAACAAATCCGACAGCCATAATTAGACCTCCACAGCGATTAGTGTCTCGGTTTGCTCAACTCCGGGGATCTTTCTGAATTCACCCATGAGGACCTTTGCCATCTCCTTTTCATCACTAAAATCGATTCGGGCTGCAAGGTCATATTCACCATAGACAACATGTGTTTCAACAACGTTATCTATTGACAGAAGTGCTCTGTATACCTCTGCTTCCATCATTGGTTTTGTCTTGATAAGAACGAAAGCAGTACTCATTCCAAAGTCCTCTATTCAGTCCCGCCTTATTGCCTGTTTATGACACCTACTATCATAGAATCCGATTCACCCAATAGAGGGGAAATAATACAACGGAAGGAGTGAGCCGCCCGTTATGAACTGGAGGCGGAAGGCAAGGTTCCCCCTTGCCATAGCTCTGGTTTTATTGATGCTAACTTCAATTGCAGTACCACTTGCTGCTAATGCCTCATCAATTCGTTCTACTACTGTTTGGTCTGGAACTGTGACTTTACCTGACGGATATATTGTAGGTGCTCAGGACATACTTGTTGTTCAGGCGGGTACAACAATTCAGTTGGGCTCAGACGAGGATATCACAGTAGATGGCCGAATTACTATACAGGGTACTAATTCCAATCCTGTTCTATTGGAATCGATTATTGGGAAACACGATGGGATAGTCTTCAATCAATCAAGTCAGGGATTAGGTTCATCTATTGAGAATATTACAATCAATGATTCCGAATACGGAATCACAGTGTATGGTAGCAATCCTGTATTGACAGATGTTATTGTAAACAATGCAGATCTAGTTGCAGTGGATTTATTCGATGGTGCAACTGCACGAATCTATAATCTAACTATCAATGGTGGCGGTCAAGACGTACACGGGTTTTCAACTGGTTGGAGATATGGTGTAGGCCTATCAGTTGGAGCATATTCAGCCCCGATTGTCGATGGTATGGTTGCTAATGGTCTAATTACACGAGCCGTGAACTATTGGGGTAATTCTGGAGGTTTGGTATCTAATCTTGAGATTTCTAATGTATCTGGTGCTACGCTTTCGGTAGCCGCTGGTATTTGGGTTGAGGACTCTATACCTCTAATCACCGATGTTAACGTTCAGAGGTGTGACAATGGTATATTTGTTCGGCACATCACAGAAGGTTGGCAGACTCGTCCAACATTCCATAGAGCAGTTGTTGAGAATAGCATGTATCGAGGAGTGATGGTCGAACAGTACAATCACAGTATGTATTTGAATATCCCTGCAAATGCCATTTTTGAGGATTTAGAGATTAGGGGAACTGGAGGTCCAGATGCAAAAACACCAGGTCTTGGGTTTGCGGCCTTTGAGTTGAATACTAGCGGTGTTGTTCTTGACAATGCCCTAATCGAAGACAATCCTGTAGTTGGATTCAAGGCTTATCTAATCGGTTCTTCAACTATAATCAATGGTTTAACTCTAGATAATAATGGTAAATCATCCTTGACTGCACCAATAAATGACCGCGCTGGCCTATTCATGCGTAGTGTCAACTGGGCTCCTGTCGTGAACGACCTCATAGTAACCAACTCTAGTGGAATTGGAGCTCTATTGTGGAAAGGAGGTGTGATGGGTCATGATTGGTACATCGCAAATAACTCAGGTAATGGTGCCGACTTCCGCGAATTTCACCCTGCTATCACTATTCTTCGAAGTCGCGACAATTCTGGGCACGGAGTTTCGGTACGTGACTCAAGCAATGTGGAGTTAGAATTTGTTCTTACTTCAGGTAATGGAATTGGAGCAACATCTCCTTTACTCGGGTCTGGGATATATTTCAATGAGGCAAATGATATCATGAGTGGGGGAAAGAATGTCTCTTGCTTTACTTGTATTTCTAACTCTGACCAGCATGGTGTAATTGTTCGAAATAGCATTGATTTGCAATTAATTTCGGTTGAAATTCATGACCCTTTGAGTGGCCCGGGATTGGATATTGACAATAGTGGCCTTGCTCGTGATGGTCACGTGATAATGGATGATTTACGAGTCGACTTAAACTCAAGTGGGTACGCAGTAGAGATGACAGATACGAATGCCTTCATTTCCGGACTGGACTTATCGGGAGATAATGGAGGCGTCTATTGGAAAGCAGGTGACTCACTGACTTCGAGTATCTATAACAGCATTATTTCGGGAAGTGGTGGAACGTGTTTCGATATTATAGATCATCATGAATTGATAGGCGACAACATTGGGCTTTCGTGTGGCAATGGCTCAAAACCCTCAATCGAATCTAGTTTTGTCAATTTCACTGACTCTGGATTTATCCCTAGTAATGGCTCTGAGTCTTCATTCCACCTAATCGAAGATAGTCACTTACGTTGGATTTCTTCCAATTCAATTAGCACTCCAAGTTATTCCTCAATAGACAATATTGTCGATATAATGTGGTTCGTTGACGTCCATGCAATAAATCAGATATCTCGTCATATCCCATTTGCTCAGGTCAATCTTTCCTTCGATGCCTTTGAGTCTTCAGATAATTACACACTTCCATATTCTGGTTTCGACACATTTGGCCCTTACATTGGAGCCCGTTGGCTTCCCTCCCAAGGCTGGTCTTCTGAGAACCAAGTCAATGTGGGGTGTGATTATGATGGTGTTCACAATGACTCAGTAGTAGCAATACTAAGTAATGACTTGACCGTTTATTGCCGACTTGAGTTAACTAACCAACCACCTTTCATTATTTGGGATTCACCAGAAGCTGATGCTGAATATCCAAGTGGTTCTGCTGTGATTTTCAATGCAAACGAGTCATGGGATCTTGATGATGACCCCCTAACTTATTCATGGACAAGTAATGTTGATGGAGATTTGTACCAGTCTTGTATGCAAGGTTTGGGTGTGGAAGGTAACAAATCTTACCTGATGACAAATAATCCACCTTTTTCTAATGATGGTTGCCTTTCTGATGGAGAACAGGAGATTACCTTGGAGGTGTGTGATGGTACCCATTGTGTCAATGAAACTCGAACAATTGTCTTATTCAATCAACCACCCTCATTATCCGTATCAACTTCACCAGGAATCTCATCATGGGGAATTATGCATCTTGGTCGCACTGCCAATGCAACTATCTCACTAGATGGCAGTAGCGACCCAGAGAATGACCCCTTGACTTGCTGGGTCGTAACAAATTATGGTTTTTCAACACCGACAGATCAAGGGTGCCCGATGATATTTGATATCAACTTCCCCGGTGCTCCAACGGACTTCTCCATTACAGTGCATCTTTCTGATGGAAACAATCCAGATGTAACTTGGAGTTTTAATGTTAGGCTATTCAATGAAATTCCTGATGCCGAATTCGATGTACTAAGAGCAGGTGAAGAATCTTCTTCGTTAGTTACTCTAGACGGCACTATGGTAACTGACCCGGAAGGAGATGAAGTACGGTTTGAATTTTGGAGCGACCTAGATGGAATGTTGGTATCAAGTGTAACTCCTGATGATATTATTCAATGGCAGGGGTGGTTGAGTAAAGGAATCCATACGATTACGATGTATGTTAGTGACGATCGTTCAGGCCACGCTACCAATTGGAATTCCATCCAAACCCTCGTCCATGTCAACAACTCCGCTCCCTTCGCGGTCATTGCCAATCCATTAGATCAAACATTAACCGATTCTGGCACATTGATTAGATTCGATGCTACTGGTTCTGGAGACTGGGATCTTTCTTGTTTGGATTTGCCAGATAATGGTTCAGGCTTCATCTGTAATCCTACTACGGAATCAAGTAATGACTTGGTTAGTGTAATATGGGAAAGTGATAGATTGGTAGACCCATTTGCTAACGGTTGGATCGTTGATTCTAGATTGCCGAAGGGATATCATACCATTACTGTAACAGTTGATGATGGTTCAGGAGAATCCAGTTCTAATTCTATAGTGATACGAGTAGAAGAAGCAGCTCCTGTATTGATTCTAGATTCTCCAGTCCCTGACGCAGAAGTATTTTCCAATGCTCCAGTCCTTTTCGATTTCCGTCGCTCATTCGATCCTGACGGAGATGATTTCACTGTAACTGTGACATCAAATCTAATGCTTGAGCCAATCCTTGAAGCCAAGACAAATGAATACTGGTACAACGATTATCTTCCAGCAGGTGAGCATGAGTTAACCTTTGAACTGCGTGATTCTACAAATCGTGTGATTACCCATACTCAGATGTTGTATGTGATGCAAACAGGCCCTGTAGCTGTAATTAGTGGATTACTAGATGGTCAATATATACCTCCTGGGACTGAATTAACTCTCGATGGTTCTCAATCATATGACTATGATGATGATATCGTACTCTATCAATGGACTACAGGTGATGGAACCATGCTTGGCGACAAGTCAGTTCTCGAAGTTACCTTTCCTCCAGGTAGTGTAAAAATTAATCTTCTAATCAAAGATTCAAGAGGCGCTTCCTCAACAACCTCTGTTAATCTAACAATTGGCTCCTCTTCGCCTTCCCTTTCAAATTTACAAATCACACCTAACTCAATAAATGCCGATGAACCAACTATGATGAGACTGACTGTGGCTCTTGACGACCCAGATGGTACCGCACAGTCTGTTATTGGTGAGATGATGGCTGGCGGTGAGTTGATGAGTTTACAATTCTATGATAATGGAATGGATGGAGACGAAGTCGCAGGAGATGGTATTTGGACCTATATTGGTACATGGTTAGTATCTGAAGGAAATTCAGTTCGCGTCGAGGTATGGGCTATTGATGGCAGTTTAGTGAGTCCTGCACAGATTCAGAATGTTGAAATTGTCAAACCTGAGAATACCAATCTTTTCACGTGGATTTCAGGTAGTGGCCTTCCTTACTTTATCGCACTATTAGTAATCCTAACAATTGGTGGTATGGGTATACAAAAGCAGCGTAATGAAGCGATTAAGAGAGATCTTGAGATGATTGAATCTTGGTCTACTTTTGACTCTAGAGAGTTAGATGATGATTTCGATGCTGACTAAAGATTGAAAGTTAGTACCCTTCCTCCTTTGATTATGCATGTTATGACTAAGGCCACCTTGGGTGTAGGCGGCGTTCTATTTTTGATTAGCACAGCAGCTCTTGTAATAGGGGGGGCCTCATTCGGTGATGCAATGGAGGATTTTGATCCTAATTCATCTGGTGATGATTATTGGACTGGAGATACTGATACCACATTTACTGGGGAATTAAATGTGCTTTCTATATATTATGTATTTGTTGAAGAAGGTTATGAAGTAGATGTGTATGTTTCTGGGAATGGTTATTTCACATCCTGTGAAGATTGGGGAGATTGTGATTTTTACGACCTACCTGGGTACGATTATGTTGGTGATATTAATGTCGACGTGTCTGGTGATTACGAAGTCGAATTTACTGAAAATGAAGGTCAACTAGTCGACGTCAAGATTCGTGAAGAAACAATCCCAATCGACGGTTTAATGGGACTGGGTGGTGGATGCTGTGGCCTATGCGGTGCGCTTTTGTTCCTAATTATTGGAGGCATCATGGCCTTTACACTGAAGGACAAACCTAAGGTTCAAACCACAATTCAAGTATATGATAGTGGAAATGTTGTTGTTAAAGACGAATCTAATGAGACGTTGTATGACCAAGATGGAACTGCTTAATCATCACTGAGAGTCCAAGATTCAGTCCAACCCATAGAGCGTCCAAGTAATTTCTCAAGTTGAGCAACTTTAGGAGCAAAGTGTGCTGCTAGGCGCTTGCGTAATTCTTTCTCTGCAGGGTCACTAGCCTGAACTGTAGTTGCGTTGAGCACAGGGAAGTCTCCTAAATCGACTTGAGGAAGTTCAAGGAAGTCAAAGAAATCTGACATTACTTCTCTCGGTCTCTCAAACAAATCCTCACTGCGGATTATGTGCAACTGTGAGTGGTCGAACTTAGCTAGCCAGCGCTCCAGTTGCGGCGCATAGTCACCACGTGCGGTGTATGAGAAGCGATTGTGAGCCTCATCGTAAACAGTATCACCCGAGGATAGACGTTCTTCGGCCCCTGATAGACGCTCGGTCTCCAATTCCCAAGCCGTCTCGAAGTCCGATACCGTTTCTGAACCATTTCTGCGCTCGTGTCGGAAGTGAGACAGCGCTCGTTCTATGGGATCTCGCAGAAGTACGACAAGGCGAGTATCAGGTAGAACCTCATGGACACGTTCTGGAACTGTGGGGTGGAAAAGGTAGTATGGGCTCCCTTCTCCTATTGCGATATCATATCCAAGGTTACGTGAACGTCTCTCCACCCAACTCTTAGTGGGGAAGTTAGAGCGATACCAGTCTAGTCCTTGATCCTGATAATTGTCAAAATAGTGAACTTCTTTTGTACGCGATAGACAAATTCCGGGGTGCATACCCATGTGTGCGTACAGACTTGTTGTCCCGGCGCGCTGAGCACCCAATAAAATCAGATTAGGAAGAACCCGCTGGCTTGCAGTGACTCGTTGTGGCCAAGTGAGGATATCACGGCGCAGACGTCTCCAAGGTGTGAGTGGAGGCATTTCTCGTGCATCAGGACGGGGGTTTTTCATACGATTCATCTCCATCTTTACCCATTTAATTACCTAAATCGAAAATGAAGCCTATCATGAAAACGAGACCGAAGAAAACCAAAGGCAAAATTGTCAACCAAACCAATACCCTCTCATTATAATCCATACACATCGATACTAGAGGGGCTTTATGATGAATACGCCCAACTTCCTACCCTCTATGACTCTGCAATAACCGTTCCTCAAGGCGTACATACAAGGTGATTACGGTCAATATTCAATGTGTTGTTTGTCTGCCAACGTTCAAAAACAGAGAGAGAGAGGCATTCATATGAGCAGACCCAATTCTGTTAGAGTTCTGGTTGCACTCCTTCTTTTTTCTTGTATGTCAGGTTTAGTAGTAGCGAACGACGCAGGAACTGGTGGCGATGCAGGTGATGGAATTACCAGCGCAGCATGGCTACCTGCTACCAACAGCACCTACTACGGCAATTTATCAAATAACGATTCAAATGACTACTATGGTATCAACATGACCAGTGGCACAGGCATCGCTGTCGGACTGACTTCACCAGTAGCTACTAACTTCGATCTCATACTCTCCAATCACAACAATAGCACGCTTGATTCTAGTTACAACGGTGGTTCATCGAATTCAACAACATACGATAGTGTCACCACGAATGGGACAAATGCAAGTGGAGCTGGAA
>Ga0208766_1000238_pt1 | contig 29720 bp, 31 predicted proteins | sample ETN01SmetaG_3_FD_185792 | JGI IMG/M metagenome (GOLD analysis project Ga0208766, IMG submission 185792) | Marine microbial and viral communities from oxygen minimum zone, Eastern Pacific Ocean - ETNP2014F12-01SV263 (SPAdes) (version 2) | ecosystem: Environmental > Aquatic > Marine > Oceanic ... | reverse complement strand
CTCACGGTTGGCACGTGGAAGGCGTGGAAGATGGAGCGAATTGGGCAATGATAACCCACGCTTATCACCGGCTTCTTGTTAAAAATGCGGGCAAAAATATTCCAAAAGTGATTTACAGCAGGACTAGGAAAGGCCGCGGCTACTATGTTTATGATAATAAAAGCCATGGTGTAGCCCATAAACGGAATTCTGAACTTTTTTGGAAAACGAAAGAAGATTTTTCCAAGATCTATAATATAGATTTTGAGGGCTTTGGTGGATCTGCTGCGGAGTCTTGGGAGGGCCAGGTTGAGCAGGCAACATCAATGTTTAAAACGGTTTTCTCCGTAATGGAAAACAACCAAAAATATGTGAATTATCTCGCAGATACTCTTGTTGAAATTGGTGATTCAGTACCGGAACATATTGAAAGTTGTAAAATCACAGTCAAGAATCCAGCCAGGGACCTAACCTTGTTTGATGTGCATAGTTTGCCCGATGATCTTTTTGTTCAACCTGGGGAGAAAACACCAAACAGGATAGGGTTTTCTAAATATGCCAGTTATATCAATACCATTGCAGAACAAAAATACGGCCGGCCGCTGGTGGTGGCCATGAGCGCTGACCTGGCGGATTCAACTAATATTTCCGGGTTTGCAAAAGAATATGGCGGAACAAAAAGCAAAGGATTTTACGATAAGGAAAATAAACCTAACAGCCCGCTTATTCCCCAAGGCATCACAGAATTTACAAATGCCGGTATGATGGCTGGCCTGGCAACAGTCAATTTCAGCGAAGATACCTATAAAGAATTCAATGGTTTTTATGGAGCCATGAGTACTTACGGTTCTTTCAGCTATTTGAAATACGGTCCTTTGCGATTGTTTAGTCAAATTGCACAGGATTCTGATCTAAAAGTTGGGAAAGTGATCTGGGTTGCAGGGCATTCTGGTCCGGAGACAGCTGAAGACAGCCGCACCCATTTTGGTATTTTTGCTCCAGGTGTTACGCAGCTTTTTCCAGAGGGAAAGATTATCAATCTTCACCCATGGGAGCACAATGAGGTCGCCCCGTGTCTGGCTGCTGCTTTATCCACAGATGTGGCATTGATTGTCCTGCACCTCACGCGTCCGTCGGTAACCATTCCCGATCGGCAGGCTTTGGGTATGGCCTCCCACATGGATGCGGCAAGAGGTGCTTATATTATCAAAGATTATGACCACAATGTAGATAAGAAAGGAGTTGTGATCATCCGGGGGACCAGCTCCACAAATTCATTAGTGGAAATTCTGCCCAGGCTTACAGAAGAAGGGCCAAATGTAAAAATTGTGGCAGCTGTCAGCTGGGAACTCTTTCAACGACAACTGGAAGACTATCAATATTCCGTTATCTCTGGAAAGGAATGGCAGGATGCCATGGTGATTACCAATGGTGCCCTGCGGCTGATGCATAAATGGATAGCAAACCGCATCGTGGAAGAATACTCCCTAAGTCCGGATTTTGACAACAGATGGCGCACCGGCGGTAGCTTGGAACAAATAATAAAAGAATCTAGGCTGGACCCACACAGCGTATGGGATGGAATCATGCATTTTACAAATGATCGTGAGAAAAGATTGACACGATTGCGATCTGAAATCCCCACATAAAATACACGGCCTCTTTACGTCGGCTGTTTGAGATTGTATCTTTATAGCCGGTTTTAAACCGATTTATTTCTATTTTATTGAATGACAGAGATACATATAGCTGATCCTACTCCTCTTGATGAGGATCTGGTGGTAGAAAAATCTCTTCGTCCATCCCAGTTCGATGAATTCATTGGCCAGAAGGAATTGGTAGATAACCTGAAACTGTACATTGAAGCCTCCAATGGCCGCGGAGATGCTCTTGACCATGTGCTTTTATTCGGTCCCCCAGGGCTTGGAAAAACTACTCTGGCCAACATTATTGCCAAGGAATTAAATGTAAATATTAAACATGCTTCTGGTCCAGTGATTGAACGCGCAGGTGACCTTGCCGGTATGATCACCAACCTGGGTCACCGAGATGTTTTTTTCATTGATGAAATCCATCGGCTGAACAGCGTGGTAGAGGAATACCTTTATTCTGCCATGGAAGATTTCACCATTGATATTATGATCGATAAAGGCCCCAGCGCCCGCAGCGTGCAGCTTAATATTGAGCCCTTTACCCTGATCGGTGCCACCACTCGACTGGGGAACCTGACATCGCCACTGCGTGACCGGTTTGGTGTTGTACTTCGGGTTGATTATTACGAAGCAGAAGACCTGTTTCATATTATCAACAGATCTGCAAACATACTTGAAGTTAATATTGATGACGAGGGTGCTATGGAACTGGCAAAGCGCAGCCGGGGGACACCGCGAATTGCCAATCGCATTCTTCGGCGATCCCGAGATTTTGCCCAGGTAAAAGCAGAGGGCAGCATTGATATCCATGTAGCCAAAGGTTCCTTGGAAAAACTGGGTATTGACGAAATTGGTCTGGACGATATGGACCGCAAGATCCTTGATACACTGATTGAAAAATTCACTGGCGGTCCTGTGGGCGTTAAATCTCTTGCTGTAGCCGTAGGTGAAGATTCAGCAACCATAGAGGATGTATATGAACCTTTCCTGATCAAGGAGGGGTTCCTGCAGCGGACACCTCGAGGAAGGGTTGCCCAGGAATCGGCCTTTAAACTGTTAGGGAAAGAAATAACATCAAATCAGGAAAGATTATTTGAATGATAGAAAAAAAGAAAAAATATAAACTTGGCGATTTTGATTATCCGCTACCCAAAAAGTTCATTGCTCAATATCCAGAACCTCGCAGGGATTTTGCAAAACTGCTGGTTGTTCACAGGGATACAGGCAAGATAGAACACAAACGATTTCTGGATATAACCGATTATATGCGCAAGAATGACCTTCTGGTGCTGAACAATACCAGAGTGTTTCCAGCACGGTTGTTTGCCAGTAAAGACCGCACGGAGGCGAAGGTGGAAGTTTTTCTGCTCCGTGAACTGGCCAATGATCTCTGGGAAGTAATGGTGCGGCCGGCCCGCAAGGTTCGTATCGGCAACAAACTTATGTTTACATCAAAATTGATGTGCGATGTGATTGATAATACTGTCTCCGGAGGCCGAGTAGTGCGCTTTGAGTTTGACGGTGATAATCTCCATGATGCCATCGATCGAATTGGAACATGCCCCCTGCCCCCATATATAAACCGTGAGGCGGATCTAAATGATAAAAAACGGTATCAAACTGTTTATGCGTCGGAACGCGGAGCTGTCGCGGCTCCCACGGCGGGGTTGCATTTTACATCTGGCTTGATAAAAAAGGCTGAACAAAAAGGTATCAAACTGGAATATATTACACTGCATATAGGTCTTGGTACCTTTCGTCCGGTACAGGTAGAGGACTTAAACCGGCATCAGATGGATTCCGAATATTTCGAAGTGTCGCCAAAAACAGCCCTGGCTATCAATCAAGCCAAGAAACGATACCGTAAAATTATTGCAGTGGGTACATCCACCGTCAGAGCATTGGAAACGATTGCCATTTCGGGATTTCAGGTGACCCCAAAACGGGGCTGGACGGACAAATTTATCTATCCGCCTTATGAGTTCAAGATGGTAGACAAAATGATCACTAATTTTCATGCTCCAAAATCAACCTTGATGATGATGGTCAGTGCTTTTGCGGATCGAGACCTGATCATTAAAGCATACCGCGAAGCCAAAAATAATAAATACGGGTTCCTCAGTTACGGGGATGCTATGATGATTGTGTGAGCGGGTGTTTTTATCATTGAAAGTGTGCTCATGGACCAATGAACCAAGTATCCGCAATTATACCTGCTGCCGGAGCAGGAACCAGGTTTGGAGAAGTAAAGCAATTTAAATTGTTTGCAGGCCGCCCCCTCCTTTTTCATTCTCTGAAACCATTCTTAGCATCCAGTATTATCCAAGAGGTGATTGTGGTTGTACCGGAAAATCAGACTGCATCTATCCAACGCGATTTAATATCTATGTCTGCCGGGAAACCGGTAAAAGTTATTGCAGGTGAAGTACGAAGGCAGGATTCTGTAAAAAATGGTGTGTCTGCTTCTGCTGCTTCAGCAACTTTGGTTTGCATTCACGATGCAGTCCGCCCCTTTGTAACAAAAAATATAATTGCGAATTCTATTTCTGTTTGTGAAAATCACGATGGCGCCGTGGTGGCTTTGCCCAGCAGAGATACAGTCAAACTTTCAGAAAATGATCAGATAAAAGAAACACTGGACCGTAGTCTTATTTGGCTGGCACAAACACCACAGACTTTTAAAAAGGATAAATTGATGGCGGCGTTTGATAATGCAGATCGAAATAATATAACTGCAACAGACGAAGCAGCGCTGATGGAAGCAATGGGGTTTTCTATAGCACTGGTTGAGGGACATCCAAATAATTTTAAAATCACAACCCAAGATGACTGGGAAAGAGCAGTACAACTTTTCCTTCGAAAAACTCAGGGCACAGGAAAAGAATAAATTAAATGATCAGAACAGGAATAGGGTATGATGTGCATCAACTGGCAGAGGGCAAAACGCTCATTATTGGCGGTGTGGAAATTCCCGCTCCCTTCGGCTCAGTGGGCCATTCCGATGGGGATGGACTCATTCACGCACTGGTGGACGCACTTCTTGGTGCCGCAGCTCTAGGAGATATTGGACAATTTTTTCCCAGTGAAGACGATACATGGCAAGGGGCATCTAGCAACCATTTCTTAGCTGATTCTGTGAAGAGGGTGCGGGAAGCAGGATTTGAAATATGCAATGTGGATACCACCATTATTTTACAGGAACCAAAACTCGCAGGATTTATTTCCCAAATGAAATATAACATAGCTTATTCCATGCAAATCGATGAATCTTTAGTATCAATAAAAGCCACTACCACAGATCAACTTGGGGTTATCGGTGCCGGAAAAGGATGGGCGGCGCAGGCTGTAGCAACCCTGTGTAAAGCAGATGGCTCCTGTTGTTCTTAAATCTAATTGTAAAGTAAATATTGGCTTGAAAATTGTCAGCCAGCGTCCGGATGGTTATCACACCATTCACACGCTGTTCCAGGAACTGGATTTCCATGACACAATTATTTTAAAAAAACGGGATTCAAGCTGTCAATTTTCATCCAATGTGAATTGGCTGAGAAATGATACATCCAATCTCTGTGTAAATGCCTGGGAAAAAATGAGCACCTTATATGACATTGGCGGATTATCCATAAAACTGGAGAAAAAAATTCCAGCAGGCAGAGGACTGGGAGGCGGTTCATCCAATGCGGCTGCAATGCTGAAAGGCATTCAAGAACTTTATGATCTTAATGCTTCCAATGAAAATTTGGAATCCATAGGCCTGGAATTGGGAGCAGATGTACCCTTTTTTATAAAAGGCGGCACACAGATCGGAGATGGGATTGGCGAGTTACTGACAACCGTTCAAGCCCCGGTTCCGGGAACCTATTTATTGGTTATGCCGGATATCCATATTGATACGGCCTGGGCATACGGGAAAATCAAAAAGATTTTGGACAAGCCCCGAGAGGCAATTAATTTTGCCGGCTTTGTTCAAGGTGATATTATTCATTTTGAGCACTTTGAGAATGATTTCGAAGCAATCGTTGTTCCAGCATATCCAGAGATTGGGTACATAAAAAATACGCTCCGGGCTTTTGGCGCCCGGTACGCCGGTCTGTCGGGCTCCGGCTCGACTGTGTTTGGGATTTTTGATGAAGACGCCGCTGCAAAAATGGCTGAGTCACATTTTTCATCTAAATACCATACCGCTGTATCACGCCCAACATAATAATGATATGTTAAAACAACCAATAATTTGGGGCGTCGTCTAACGGTAGGACACCGGGTTTTGGTCCCGGCAGTCGGGGTTCGAGTCCCTGCGCCCCAGCTTGAAGATAACATGAGAAATAAGATGAGAAAAATGAAATGAAAATATTCAGCGGCAGGAGCAATCCAGCACTATCTGAAAGAATCGCCTCATCCCTGGGTCATGAATTAGGTGCAATTTCTATCAAGACCTTCTCAGATGGAGAATTATGGATCAAGTTTGAAGAAAATATTCGCGGGCATGATGTATTTATAATTCAATCGACAAACAGTCCCGCAGAAAACATTATCGAATTGGCACTGATGGCAGATGCGGCTGTCCGCGCTTCCGCAGGCCGGGTTACAGCGGTAATCCCTTATTTTGGCTACGGCAGGCAGGACAGGAAAGATCAGCCCAGAGTTCCTATTTCATCCCGGGTGATGATTGATATTGTCACGGCCATGGGTATCAATCGAATTATTACCATGGATCTGCATTCTACGCAGATTCAAGGCTTTACAAAGATTCCCTTTGATCATTTGTACAGCAGGATGGTGCTCTTGGATGCAATAAAGAAAGAAGGTTTCGATCCTGAAAATTCAGCTGTGCTGGCACCGGATATTGGTTCCGCCGCCATCAGTCAGGCCTATGCAAAACGCCTTGGCATGCATTTTGCCCTAATTGATAAGAGACGGTATGCACCGAATCAGGCCGCCATCAGTCACTTGATTGGGGAATTAAAGGATAAAAACGTTCTAATTATTGATGATATGATTGATACTGCGGGTACGACTGTAAATGCAGCTGAAGCTGCTATGGAACAGGGAGCAAAATCCGTGACTGCTATTGCAACTCATGGTGTATTATCGGGCCCCGCTCTCGACAGGCTCCGTGAATCCAGTATTCGAAAAATAATTATTACGGATACAATTGAAACAAAAGAAAAAAAAGTATTAGACAATATGGACATTGTTACAGTTGCTGATGTTTTTGGATCCGCAATTAACCGAATTCATAATGATGAATCCGTTAGCGCATTGTTCGAATTTTAGTAAGGAGAAATAACGATGGCATCATCGTATTACAAATTAAATATTGAAAATCGCACCCTGACGCGCACCAAGGGAGCGAAAGCCCTGAGAAGAAATGATACAATTCCAGGCGTACTATATTATAAGGGAGATGAAACGATTAATGTTGCTATAAATAAACTGGCCCTATACCAGGCCATCCATTCTGGGCAACGCATCTATGAAATAGAAATTGCAGGCGACACACAATATGTGATGGTTAAAGAGTTGCAATACCATCCGGTCAATGATGATGTTATCCATATTGACTTAATGCGTGTGCGCCGTTCTGAAAAGATTAAAATTGCCGTGCCCCTGGTACTAACTGGAGAGGCAGCGGGAATAAAGGAGGGAGGAGTACTTTCCCAAGCTATGACCCAAATCGAGATCGAATGTTTTCCAACGGATGTTCCGGAAACAATCGAACTGGATATTACTGAACTGGAGATGAACAGTGCATACAGCGTAGCCGATGTGAAAATTGCGGATGAGGAAGTTACCATACTCTCTGCGTTAGATTTAAATGTCGTTTCTATTCATCCGCCTGCTGCAGAGGAGGAACCGCTGGTTGAGGAAGAAGAAATGATTGAAGGCGAGGAAATAGAAGGTGAAGAAGGGACAGAAACTCCAGATGAGGAAAGCAAGGATGAAAACGATAAGGAAAAAACAGGAGACAGTACCGAAGAATCATGATTGCCTTTATAGGCCTAGGCAATATCGGTGATCAATATGCAGATACAAAACATAGTGCAGGATTCTGGGTTGTGGATGAAGTGGCACGGAGACAAAAATTGTCTTTTAAACCTGGAAAAGGTCATTATGTATTTGCCCGCCAAATCAGCAGGGAGTTTATATTGGTAAAACCAACAACAGGGATGAATCGTAGCGGTAATGCAGTGCAGGAAGTTACCCAAACATGGAATCTTCTTCCGCAGGATCTTATTGTTGTGGTGGATGATGTGGATTTACCTCTGGGCAGTATTCGCATCCGGCCTAAAGGCGGAGATGGATGTCATCGTGGTATGGAAAATATTATATACCAATTGCAATCCGACCAGTTTCCCCGTATCCGCCTTGGGATCGGAACTGATGAAAACATGCGCCCGGCAGAAAATTATGTTTTAAAACCATTTCGAAGTGACGATCAGGATACTGCTTCTGAAATGGTGCAAACCGGCGCAGATGCCATAGAGAATATTTTAATCCACGGATTAAACAAAACAATGAGTCAATTTAATTCATAATCGAGGAGCAATTATATCCATGAGTTCAAATTTAATTTTTGTTGTAGGTGCCGGCATATTAGCTATGCTGTTTTCATTCTGGAAAACAAGCTGGATTGATAAGCAGGATGAAGGGACTGAAAGAATGAAACAAATTGGCGCAAGTATTGCCGATGGCGCCATGGCTTTTCTAAGTGCTGAATATCGTGTACTCGCTATATTTGTCATATCAGTTGCACTCGTTCTTGGAATCGCTAATTCAGGACGAAACGATTCAAGCGCCTTGATTTCAATGTCATTTATTGTTGGGGCTATCGCCTCTGGTTTGGCTGGATATTTAGGGATGAAAGTTGCAACCAAGGCCAACAACCGGACAACAAATGCTGCAAGAAAAAGCCTGGCATCGGCCTTGAATGTTGCTTTTACCGGTGGCTCCGTCATGGGATTAAGTGTTGTTGGTTTAGGCGTTTTAGGTCTTGGCGGATTGTTCCTTTTTTATTCAAATCATTTTGGATCCGATTCGGTTTCTATCAAAACAGTATTAAACGTGATTTCAGGTTTTTCTTTGGGTGCATCCTCTATAGCTTTATTTGCTCGTGTCGGTGGCGGTATATACACGAAAGCTGCTGATGTGGGTGCTGACCTTGTGGGAAAGGTTGAAGCTGGTATTCCGGAGGATCATCCGTTAAACCCGGCAACCATCGCTGATAATGTAGGTGATAATGTAGGTGATGTTGCCGGAATGGGTGCTGATCTTTTTGAATCTTATGTTGGATCTATCGTTGGATCAATGGTATTAGGTGCCAGCATATTGGTCGCCGGGAGTTATGATTTGAATTTTGTCATTTTACCTCTTTTCATTGCTGCTTCCGGTATTCTTGTGTCTATTCTTGGTACTTTTATGGTTTCTGTAAAAGAAGGCGGCGACCCACAAAAAGCTTTAAATCAAGGTGAATTTGGAAGTTCAGCAGTCATGGTGTTTGTAATTTATTTTTTAATTCAGTCATTTCTTCCAGAATCTTTTGTACAGAGCGGGACAGAATTCACTTCCATGGGTGTTTTCTGGGCCACATTCATTGGCCTTATTGCCGGATTAGGAATTGGTTTGATAACTGAACATTATACAGGGACTGGGACGTCACCAGTTCTTTCAATTACGAAACAATCAATGACCGGACCCGCAACAAATATTATAGCGGGTCTGGGCGTTGGGATGCAATCAACAGCTATTCCAATTTTAATTTTAGCATCAGGTATCATGGGTGCGCATTATTTTGCCGGTCTTTACGGGATTGCAATGGCCGCTTTGGGGATGCTCGCAAACACAGGGATCCAGTTAGCGGTAGATGCTTATGGCCCAATTTCTGATAATGCCGGCGGAATTGCTGAAATGGCGGAACTCCCGGAAGAAGTGCGCGAACGGACAGATAAATTGGATGCTGTAGGAAATACCACGGCAGCAATTGGCAAGGGGTTTGCCATTGGGTCTGCTGCATTAACGGCTCTGGCGCTTTTTGCGGCATTTATGGTTCAGAGCGGTATTAAAAGTATCGATATTTCCAATCCCATGGTGATGGCTGGATTATTTGTTGGCGGTATGCTTCCTTTTTTGTTTTCATCTATGGCCATGGGGGCTGTTGGGCGTGCTGCCATGGCCATGATTGAAGAAGTTCGTCGCCAATTTCGAGATATTCCGGAATTAAAGAAAGCATTGGAACTAATGAACCTGAAAAATGAAAAAGATTGGAATGAGGACGACTACAGTATGTACGAAGATGCTTTGAATAAAGCAGAACATAGTCGTTGCGTTGAAATCTCAACTCAGTCAGCAATCAAAGAGATGGTACTACCAGGGATTTTGGCTATATCCACTCCGGTAGTAGTCGGTTTTGCGCCAAAATTATTTGGCAGTGACCAAGGCCCGGAAATACTTGGCGGCCTGTTGGCTGGTGTAACAGTAACAGGTGTGCTGATGGCGATTTTTCAATCCAATGCCGGTGGTGCTTGGGACAACGCTAAAAAAATGATTGAAGAAGGAATTGAGATCAACGGCAGCAAACTGATAAAAGGTTCTGATGCTCATAAAGCTGCTGTGGTTGGTGATACCGTGGGCGATCCTTTCAAGGATACCTCAGGCCCCTCATTAAATATTTTAATTAAACTGATGTCTGTTGTTGCATTGGTCATTGCACCACTGATTGCATAAAAGTTAAGGAGTTATTATGCGTTTTTATGAAACACTCTATATCGTAAATCCGAATTTTGAAAGTGATAAACTAATGGGATGCCAGAAGGAAATAGAGACCGAGTTGGGGAAAACAAAATCAAAGATTATCAATCATCGTATCTGGAGTAAAAAACGACTGGCCTATCCAATCGATAAACAGAAATATGGTACCTATATTCTGTTGCAGTTTGAAGGGGGCGACCTGGGAAAAATGGTTGATTTTGATACCTGGATGAAGTTGAACAATCAGGTATTGCGTCACATGACTACAGCCCTGAATTCTGAGCCGGAAGTTTATGTGGAGGAAGAACAAAAAGAAAAAGTGAAAAGTGTTTCCGAACCTTCCGATGACTTGCCAGCAGGGGAAAACGACTCAGAATCAAGTAAAGAAGAAGGATTAAAAGAAGCAGAAGATGAAATAACGGAAGAAATTGAACAGGAAGATAAAGTATTAGAAGAAAAGGAGGAAAAATAATGGCCTTACAGCATCGCAGGAAATATTGTTATTTTAAGGAAAATGGTATCACTGAGATCGATTATAAAGATGTGAAATTATTGCGCCGGTTTATAAATGATCAGGGCAAGATCATGCCGCGCAGAGTAACTGGAACCAGCGCAAAAATGCACCGGAAAGTTGTTCGGGCCATTCGGCGTGCCAGGTCAATCGCTTTAATACCTTATATTGACAGCGGTATGGAATAACAAGGGAATACCAGGAGAATAATTATGGATGTAATACTATTGGAAGATGTGCAGGGTCTGGGCGATGCCGGTGACGTAGTTGCGGTGAAACCGGGATTTGCACGCAACAAATTAATACCGGATGGAGTTGCTCTGAGGGCCTCTAAACGAAACTTGGCGGTTGCAGAAGAGCGGAAAAGAGTTTCTAAGATGCGTAAAGACCGTGAATCGGAAGCAGATTATAATCTGGTTGATAAACTATCAAAGACAGAAATTACGATTGAAGCACAAGTTGGCGATGATGAAAAGATGTTTGGATCCGTTACTGCAATTGACATACATAAAGCACTGGATGGGAAAAAAATAAATATAGACCGTCATGCTATTGAGTTGGAAGAACCGATCAAATCTCTTGGTATTTATCATGTCCCTGTAAAAGTCAGTGCTGAACATACTGGCGATCTGAAAGTATATGTGATCAAAGCGTAAGTTTTCTTTATATACTCAGCCTTTTAACGGATTTTTTATGAAAAGGCCCGTACAAGGGGTTTTTTATTGCCATCATTTCTTCTCGCCTTATAAACTCCAGAGTTATGTTTGTTGAGGTCGCATTCCCGATATCCAGTTTTCAGACTTTTTCCTATAAAGTGCCGCCGAAGTTTTTGAATGACATTCATGTTGGCATCCGGGTAACAGCACCGTTGGGTCGCAGAAAAGTACAGGGAATTATAACAAATCTGTCCCAAAAATCTGCGTTTAAAGGACAAATAAAATTTATTACCGAGATCATTGATAGAGTGCCGGTTATTTCACCTGATTTATGGGCTTTAATCGAATGGATGAGTGAATATTATGTCACCCCGAAAGGACAGGTAGCAAAAGCAGTTTTGCCCACAAATCTATCCATGCGGTATTCACCGCCCAAACACTGGTATGTACAGCCAATTCCAGTCGTTGATGAAAAAGATCTGAACCGACTGAAACAGCGGGCTCCACAGCAATTTAAACTCCAGCAGATAATATGGGATTCCCAGTGCTCGGTACGAGTCGCCTCTTTAAACGATCAAACGTCCAATCCTTTGAATGTATGCCGTAGCCTGAAGCAAAAGGGTTTTGTTGACTTATTTCAGGAAACATCTTTGCCGGATGTTACCGGTTTTACATTTGCTCCGATCCAAAAACATGTTTCATTTAATGCCGACCAACGTAGCGCTATAGACAAAATGATTCCATCCTTGGATAGCGGAAAATATTCCCCTTTTTTGCTTCATGGAGTCACGGGTAGTGGGAAAACAGAAATTTATATTGAGGCTGTTCGCCGCTGCTTGGATCAAGATCGAAGTGCTATTATCCTTTTACCTGAAATTTCGCTGACGCCCCAGATCGCAGGGCGATTTAAAGCGGTATTTGGCGATACGGTTGCCCTCTGGCATTCTAAATTAACACAGGCACAGCGCGCATGGACCTGGAAGGAAATTTGTCGTGGGACCTTTCCAGTTGTGATTGGTGCCAGAAGTGCTGTATTTGCCCCCGTAAAAAAACTAGGCTTAATTGTTATTGATGAAGAGCAGGAATCATCTTTCAGGCAGGACGCCCCCGCTCCAAGGTACCACGCCCGCGATGTTGCTCTGATGCGGGGTACCATAGAGAAATCAACAGTGGTCCTGTCCAGCGCCACGCCCAGTCTGGAAAGCTATTACAATTATCTTAAGGGGAAACTCACTTATCTATATCTCCCAAAACGATTCGGAGGGGCCAAATATCCCCATGTACACGTGGTGGATATGCTGGCAGACCAAGATGAATCCGGTAAATATGGACTAATTCTTTCGGGTTTACTCCAGGATAAAATCGAAGAACGGCTGAAGAAAAATGAACAGGTAATTCTTCTACAGAACCGACGCGGCTATTCCCCGGTGATTCGATGTTTCGATTGTGGTGAAACAGTATTGTGTCCATACTGCAGGGTGTCACTTACTTATCACCGTCAGGGTTCACAGCTGAGATGTCATTTCTGTGGTCATGTTGAAACGGGCAAACGCGAATCATGCATCCGTTGCGGTAGTGGCGATTTAAAATATTCCGGTACAGGCACTCAACGTGTGGAATTATTATTGCAGGAAACATTCCCGAATGCCAGAATTGGCCGATTGGATATGGATACTGCAAAAAAGGGTACCAGGCTTATATCGATTTTGGAAAATTTTTCCGCTGGTAAAATTGATATCCTGTTGGGAACACAGATGATTGCCAAAGGATTGGATTTTCCCAATGCAACCCTGGTTGGGATTATTAACGCTGACCTAGGTCTTCATCTTCCGGATTTTCGTACCGGAGAACGTATTTTTCAATTGATCTACCAGGCCTCAGGCCGTGCTGGAAGAAAAGACAAACCTGGAGAAGTAGTCATCCAGACCTATATGCCTGATAATCCAGTGATCAAAAGCGCCGCAAGGCTGGATATGATGAAATACTACAGCATTGCACTCAGCGAACGGGAGGAATTAAACTATCCCCCTTTTAGCTGGATGGCTAAAGTTGAACTTTCAGGACCCAGTGCAAATTCTGTTGAAAAATTGGCAGACCGTATTTCAAAATCGTTGGTAAAAAAATACAAAGGGTTGCAAGTCTTGGGCCCATCGCCCTGCTACCTGGAAAAACTGAAGAACCAATATCGTTTTCAGATTGTTTTCAAATCGTTAAAAACATCAGATATTAATGGGCAAAACCTGCACTCATTTATCCAAGATAATTTCATGGGTACCCAAACAAAATTTAAACCTGGAAAAAATAAGATCAGCATTCACCTTAACCCGCAAAGCCTGATCTAGGGAAATTATTAAAATGGTAAAAAAAATATTTTCTTCATTTTTGTTGCTTTTTTCTTTTTCCTATCCCGGGACCGGGAATCCTGGTTTTCAGGCCTGGACTTCTCCATCCAGAATGGCATTAGGAGGATCTGGATACTTGTCATATTCGCCTATTTCAGCCCACACGAACCCATCAACTATCTCCAGAAATAGAATATTTTCAACAGGATTGATTCGATACCCTGCGGGAATTACCAGTCAAAGCCTGGCAGCAAATTTTCCCTGGAAACAGGGTGTTGCCGGCATTGCTGTTCGACATCTTGCCTATGGTTCATTTGATGGATATGATAATGAAGCCAATCCCACCTCAGCTTATTATTCCAGCGATACCTGGATCAAAGCAAAATACTCAGCCAGTAGTAAAAGATTCCCATTCCAGTATGGATCTTCCATTTCCCTTTTTTCTTCTAATTTAAATGATGATAAAACCAAGGCCCTGCTGGTATCCTCTGGTGGGCAACTAGATATTAAAAAAATAAAAACGACTCTTGGAATTGTAGTTGAGAATTATAGTTTAGCATTAAATAAAATTTCAAAAACGGACGGTGTATTCTCTCGTCGAACAACTCTTAGTATATCAAAAGATCTTGCCTACCTGCCAATGAAACTCTTTGTCGATGGGGAACTGGTTTCAGTTTCGAAAACAGGCAATATCTATTTTGGTGGACAGGCTGATATTACCCCTGCCATACAAATCCTGTGGGGGACTTCAACGAAAAAGATAGATCATAATATCCGCCAGGATCTCTGGAAAACTGTATTGGGCGCAAGCGGGTTTGGTGTTGTTTATATTACCGGGGTCACAAAAATTATATATGGTTCTTATATTTTTGGCACTGGCACTATCATCCAGGGCATTGAACTGGAAATTACATTTTAATGAAAAGATATTTTATCGCAGGTATTTTTATCATGGGTGCCATCTTTGGTAAAAATGATTATCCTATTGTTCTGATTCACGGATTTTTAGGATGGGGACCGGATGAGATGGGTGGCTATAAATACTGGGGTGGAAAAGATGATATCGCGGATTTACTGCGACAGGAGGGCCATACGGTCTTTGAAGTTTCTGTTGGCCCTGTTTCATCAAACTGGGACCGTGCCGTTGAGGCTTATACTCAATTAAAAGGCGGACAGGTGGATTACGGCAAAGCACATTCTGAAAAATTCGGATTGATTCAAAAACCGGAAGGGAAAACCTTTGTCGGATTATATCCTGAATGGGATGAGAACCATCCAGTTCATATTATTGGTCACAGTATGGGCGGGCAGACAGCCAGAGTGCTCCAGTACCTTCTGGCCAGCAAGATTTACGAAGATCAGGAGTCGACAATATTCGAAAAGTCACCCCTTCTTGGACAGGTAAACCTAAAATGGATTCACAGCATTACCACCATCGCCACTCCCCATAACGGGACTACAATGGCAGAATTGGTCACAAATACTTTCCCTTTTGTACAATATTTTGTAGGACTAGCCGGTGTGGTTGGAACACGATTCTATGATTTTGATCTTGAACAATGGAATTTGACACGCAAGGCAAATGAATCATGGAGCAGTTATGTCAGCCGCATGCGCACACATCCAGCCTGGGAAACAAAAAATATAAGTAGCTGGGATGCAAGCCTCGATGGGGCCAAGGCAATGAATAACTACGCTGTAGCCAGTGCCGATATATTTTATTTTTCAATTTTAACTTCGATAACAGAAAAAAATGCCGATAATCATTTTCACTCACCAGTGCGCAGTGCCCCTTTATTGATCCGTGCACGTGCAAAAATCTTAGGTACAAAAGTGGGTTACTGGCAGGATGGAACAAATACAGATTCTACATGGTATGAAAATGACGGATTGGTTAATACGTGTTCAATGGCCGGACCTACTACTGGGACAAACGGTCCCGATACTATCACACCTTTGGTGGAAAAAGATGTTTTGATTTCCGGACAATGGTATACAATCGGTCCGCTCAAAATGAATCATTGGAATATTATTGGTCATAAATTGATGCTGGGGAATTTAAGCGAGACAGCAATGGACTTATATAAATCCCACGCATTGCGGTTAAGCATGCTACCAATATTTTAGTTCTGCAGTTACCCTATATATTTGTAAACTGCAAATATGAATTATGGCGAAGTTCTACATGCTCTATCAATTGATCTGCAAAGTTTTTTTCGTAGAAGCATTAAAATCGATGATGCATCTTTCCCGCAGATACTTGCCCTTGCTGTGGTCCCAGATGACGGTATCGAAATGTCCTCCCTGTCCAAACGGCTGGGGTTGGACAGCAGCACAGTTACAAGACTGATTATAGGATTGGAAAAAAAGGGCTGGGCGGTAAGAAAAAAGCAGAAAAAAGATAATCGTATCATCAAGGTATTTCTCACTTCAGCGGGCGAAGAGAAACAATCGCAACTTGAGGATAAAATCGATAAACTGGGTTCATTGATTGAAAAAGAAACAGATCCTTTTGACCGCTCTGAATTATTAGAGTATTTGTGGTCTGCGCATTGGACCATATCTAAATTATTATTAAAAAATTAAGATTGTATAATGCAAACAAATATGATTCAGAACCGTCTTTTATCTTGGTATCGTAAAAACAAGCGCCTGCTGCCTTTTCGGGATAGGACAGAACCCTATATAATCTGGCTTGTTGAAATAATGCTGCAGCAAACGCAAGTAGAAACGGTCATTCCTTATTTTAATAAATGGATTCATCAATTTCCAACATTGCAAAATGTTGCGGAGGCGCAATTATCGGAATTGTTAAAATTATGGGAAGGACTGGGTTATTATGCCCGTTGCCGGAATTTTCACCAGGCGGCCATTATTATTCAGAGAGACCACAATGGTAAAATTCCCGAAGGCTGGGTCACTTTTCGGTCATTGCCCGGCGTAGGGAATTATACTGCAGCGGCAGTTTTATCTATAGCATATAAATTGCCATATGTCGTTATCGATGGTAATGTAAAACGAGTAATGGCACGGATTTTAGGCCGGAAAAAACTTTCACCCAGAAACATGGTCATGATTAATAATACCCTCAATAACTGGATCGATAAAGAAAATCCTGGTGATTTTAACCAGGCCATGATGGAATTAGGTGCTCTGCTATGTAAACCAAAAAGACCAAACTGTACCGTATGCCCACTGCAGCCTAATTGCAGGGCGGCAGCGGCTGGTTACCCTGAACGATACCCACGTAAAATAAAAAAGGTGATCCGTCCCCACTATATAACAGTTGGAGGGTTAATTTGGAGAAAAAACCGTTTTTATGTACAAAAAAGAAATGTCAGTTCCATGCTGGGTGGATTGTGGGAATTCCCCGGAGGAAAAGTAAGAACAAATGAATCTCTAAAAACTGCTCTGAAAGAAAGAATAAAAGAGGAATTCGGTATTACACCGATAATCCAGAAAAAAATCGGTTCAGTGGAACATGCATACAGTCATTTTTCCATTACATTTCATGGATATCATTGCAAAGAGAATGGAAAATATCTTGAATCAAAAACCGAACACCAATGGATAACACCACGGGAAATCAATATGTTTGCTTTCCCGACAGCCAATCATAAATTATTCAACCTGATCACAGAACAGGGGTGGAATGTATAAAACCATCGTATCTTTAATTCTATGGCCAATCTGGTTTGTGTATATGCTGATTTCTTTGATTATTCTTTTTGTCGCCCTTTACATTGTTCCTCGTCGACATCTTTATTTTCTAATACGTGTTTGGTGTTGGGGTGCCTGTTTTTTTGCAGGTCAATGGCTGATAAAAAAAGGGAATCTTCCAGATTTAGATGGAGAACCATACTTGTATATGTTTAATCATGTGTCTCTATTTGACCAATTTATGGTAGCTGCATTTATTGGTCATTATGTGACAGTTGTGGGCGCAGTTGAACAGTTCAGATGGCCAATCTGGGGAACTGTTGGCAGAAAATATGGTGCCATCCCCATTATGAGAAAACAAATTAAAAAAGCAGTGAACGCCCTGAATGCTGCAGAAGAAGCAATAAAAAAAGGAGTTTCAATTATGATTGCGCCAGAAGGGACACGAACAATTACAGGGGAAATGGGTGGTTTCAAAAAAGGCCCATTCCATCTTGCCTACAATACCGAAGCTACCATTGTACCCGTTGGCTTAGTCGGTGCTTTTGAAGCGAAAAAGAAATCAGACTGGCGCCTGAAACCCGGTATTATCACCGCCCGGTTTGGGGAACCGATATTAAGTAAGAACTATGCAGGTCTTGGTGTGGAAGAGATACGGGATCTGGTGCGGGACCGAATTAGAGAATTAATAAAAACACAGGAAAAAGAATGAAATATTGGCTCACCATCTTATGCATAATAATCATCAGCTATCCTTTAGTTGCCCAAGAAGATGTAAAAACAACTAAAACACCCGTTATTGAATCATCTCCCAATGTAGAAGCAAGATACCCTGGAGGCCGGATTGAATTGTTCGGCATTAAATTTAAGGATCCCCTTGTATTATGCCAGATTTTAATCGCCTTAATGATGACCATCGCGTTTGTTCAGTCCGGCGTGGATAAACTAATTGACCGCGAGGGGAATCTTGAATTTTTCGAATCTCATTTTGCAAATACTCCCCTAAAGTCTGTAGCAGATGTTGGTTTGTCCATATTAACCATACTGGAGTTAATGGGCGGCGCTATGTGCGCCTTTGGTGTTTATTATGCCATTGTCGAAAAAAGTACTATTTGGATCTTCAATGGCTTGCTGTTGCTAGCCGTGACAATCCTGATCCTCTTTTTTGGCCAGCGTGTTGCCAAAGACTACCTAGGCGCTGCAGATCTGGTGCCCTATTTTATTCTGATCATGCTGGGCATAATGAGTATGTATTAGCTTTTGAGTGAATTCTGAATACGCCAACTGGAAAAACATGCCTGATCACCGGAGCAACCGATGGTAACGGAAAACTGACGGCTCTGGAACTTGCAAAATTGGACTATCCCCTGGTTCTGGTGGGCAGAAGTTTAGAAAAAGAGAATTCTACTGTTGCTGAATTGAAATCCTTTACGGGGAATGAATCCATTCAATTTTATTGCGCTGATCTGTCAAGCATGAAAGCAGCTTCACGAATCTCTGATGAAATCAAATCAACTTATAACGCCCTTGATATTTTGATTAATAACGCCGGTACATATTTCAGTGAATTTCGGCAAACAAAGGAGCAGCAATGTCAACTTCAATAACATTAAAAACTATTCAGTCTTTTAAAAATAAGATTGATAAAGAAGACAAAATAAAAATCGCCAGAAACGCAGCAATGAGAAATGAAGTAACAGAGTTGGCTATGGATTGGGAACATTTTCGGAAAATTGACCATTCTTTTTCAGATGTTATTAAGGGTGAAATGCCGGTTACAAATCAAAAATCAAGCGGCCGGTGCTGGGGCTTTGCCGGACTGAACCTGTTTCGCATTTACCTGGGGCGCAAGCATAAACTGAAAGATTTTCAATTTTCCCAGAGCTATTTCATGTTCTGGGATAAGCTGGAAAAAGCCAATTATTTTCTGGAATCCATATTGAAAACAGTTGATCAGGAATGGAATAGCCGTTTGGTCATGCACCTGCTTGCTGATCCGGTCCAGGATGGCGGCCAATGGGACATGTGGGTCAATCTCATAAATAAATACGGTGTGGTCCCTCAATCAGAAATGCCGGAATCTTTTCAATCCAGCAAATCCAGGCGGATGAACCGCATGATCACCCGTAAACTTCGGGAAAACGCTAAACAACTTCGTGATCTAAAACAGAAAGGCGCAGGTAATGTTGAACTGCAGGTGTTGAAAATAGAGATGCTGGAAGTTGTATTTCGCCTCCTGGTGGTTCATCTCGGCACACCGCCAGCATCCTTTAACTGGCAGGTCCGTGATAAGGATAAAAATTTTCATCGTTTTGAAAATCTGTCTCCGGTTTCCTTCTACAAGGATCATGTGGAACTGGACCTGAATGATTATGTGTGCCTGATCAATTGTCCAATGTCTGATAAGCAATACAATCAAGTTTACACTGTTGAATTTTTAGGAAATGTAGTGGAAGGATTGCCGATCCGTTATTTGAACGTTGAAAGCGATGTCATGAAGAAGGCTGCAGTCAAAGCAATAAAAAATGATGATCCAGTTTGGTTTGGCTGTGACGTAAGCAAACATTTCCACCGGGGTCTGGGTGTCATGGATATGCGTCTTTTTGATTTTAACCTGTTCTATGGAACAGAATTTGGGCTGGATAAAGCCTCTCGTCTGGAATATGGGGACAGTCAAATGACCCATGCCATGTTATTTACCGGTGTCGACCTGGGTCCCAATGGAAACCCGACAAAATGGCGGGTGGAAAACAGCTGGGGAGATAAGGCCGGGGATAAAGGATATCATATTATGACGGATGATTGGTTTGATGAATACAATTACGAAGTGGTGGTTCATAAAACCTGTCTGGATGATAAATTGGCTGAATTGTATGAAACTGCGGAAGCTGTTCTGCTGAAACCATGGGATCCAATGGGAGCGCTGGCTCGCTAATTGAGATACAATTTTTCCATTCCTAATTATTGAAGGTTTTGTCATCCATATTTTAAATATAATCATGAAAGAAGAAATGCTTATTTGCTATCTGGATAAAAAATTGATAGAAAAATTTTCAAAGGAGATAGTAAAGAGCAAATCTTAATTTTTACTTTATTCTCTCACTTGGTTTTTAATTACAGGATTAGCATCATGAAAGGAACAACAAAAACATTAAATGCATTTGTAACGATTTTACTATTAACAATGTTCTTGTCCTGTGCAACCTTCAAATCCTTTTTAGAGGCTGATACCGGATATACAGGTGATTATGAATTTCTTGTCAAAGACACCCCTGATGGTGATTATACCGGTACAATGACTATCAAAAAAGGAGCCAATGGTTATGAGGGCAAGTTATTTACAGAGGGCACAGATTATGAAATTTTTAACCTGCAAATTGAAAATAATGAAATGACAGGCAACTTTACTTTTCAGTATATGGACCTGTTTTTTGAGGCGAAGTTTACTGGTGACAATATTGCCGGTTTTATCTTTGCTGATGGTCAGAGTTTTGAATTAACTGGTACAAAGGTGAAATAGTTTCTCGTCGGTTGATAGTAGTATTTAAGTTGTTGTTTTACTGTCGGTGAAGGGTGTCTTTTCGTAAATGAAAAAATTGATACAAATAAAAAATCTGTCCAAAAAATATGGCGACACTAATGCACTCAATCAGTTGGGTCTTGCCATTCCCCGAAATGAGATTTTTGGATTGTTGGGCCCCAATGGAGCCGGGAAATCCACGTTGATCAAGATCATTCTTGGACTGGTGAAACTGACACAAGGCAGTATTCTATTCAACGAAAAAAATCTGTTTCACCACCGGACAGAATTTGTAAATCAAATAGGATGTTTGATGGAAACACCTGCTTTTCATACCCATTTAACTGGTCGGGAAAACTTGAATTACCTGAATAATCTATCCGGCAAAATCATCGCTAGAACTGCTATGGATTCTGTCCTTGAAAAATCCGGCATCCTGGATCGGGCAGATACACTTGTGCGAACATATTCCCAAGGCATGCGCCAACGATTAGGACTGGCCAATGCTTTAATGAGCAATCCCGATTTCATTATTCTGGATGAACCAACCAATGGATTAGATCCAAATGGCATTAACAAAATGCGCCAATTAATTCAGTCACTTTATGAAGATGGGAAAACGATTTTTCTCTCCAGTCACTTACTGGGCGAAGTTGAAAAAGTATGCACCAAAGTTGCCATTATCAATCAGGGGCAAATTGTAAAAGAGGGTAAGATCGAAGATCTGCTGAAAGAAGATCAGAAATTATCAACGCTGGAAGAATATTTCTTACACCATACAGTAGAAAAATGAAAATTAGAATTAGTTGTATTATTAGTTTGAGTCTTTCGGGACTTTTTGGGAAGGATAATTTTTCTATCACGGAATTTTCCTTACCTTCAGAAATCAGCACTGTTTTTATTGAAGATTGGAATGGAAATGGCCGCAGGGATATCCTGGTCCTTACTGATTCACTTTGGTATATATATTTTCAATCACATGATGGTTGGAAAACGAAAAACGCTGATCTTGTTTTTCCGCCACCCCAAGCCGCCATTGTGTATGATTTTGGCAATGTGGATGATGACCCCGATAATGAATTGGTTTACTTTTCCACGGCGGGCGTATTTAAGGTCAAGATTGGATCACCGAATTCGGAACCAATTCTTTTATTCAAAACAAAAACGTTATTTGACCAATTCCATGATTCTTTATCGAAAAAAGAAGATGGTTTTTCAGGAAAGAGATTCACCTTTTTAATGGAATTTAAGAAAGGGAAAACGGATATTGTGGTACCAACCCTGGAAGGGTTTGAAATTTGGGAACGAAATGAGACATTCCAATTTTCGCATAAATTAGGTGGTGTTGGTTCACGGGAGATCAAAAGTTATAATGCTGTTGGAATAAGTGGCGTTTATACCATTAACAATTATCGATTAATTGATGTGAACAAAGATGGTGAAAAGGAATTTATATTTAATAATGACGATCATTTTTCCATTTATTTGAAAAACCCATCCACCCAATCACCTGAAAGATTAGATATTCCCTTCCCTGAAACGTTATTGAAAAAAAATAAAAAGGAAAAACCGGCTACCATTACAAAATTGGAGGATATTAATAATGATGGCGTGGTGGATATTGTGGCCAGGAAAATCGCCACCCAATCTCTTTTTTCTTTTCGAACGCATATTCAAACTTATTTCGGAGCAATGGACACTTCACAATTTCCGCCAATTCTGACCTATTTTGATTCTCCAGGTCATGTGGCAGTAGTTGAGGGTATTTCCTTTCCAAGTTATCACTTGGATTTTAATTTGGATGGTAAACCGGAAATGGTGGTTTCTTATTCGGAATTAAGCCTGATGCAGATTATTAAGGCATTGGTGACCAAAACAGTGAATTTTAATTTGGATGTCTATTCAATCGATAAAAGTGGGTTGTATGGGAAAACTCCGGAAAAGCAGATTTCCTTTTCCATGGTTTTTTCACTGGGCTCAAGCGAGGGATCAACAACCGGTTCAACCATGTTAGATATAAACACTGATTTTAATGGAGATGATATCAATGACCTTATTGTCATGAGCGATGATGATGAATTAACCATCATTTTAGGGGATGAGAAAGATTATTTTGATTATGATCACAGTATTGAATTTGAATCTGACATCCTGAAAAAGCATTTTAAATACGAGTTTGAAGATTTGAATAGTGATAAAAAAACCGATCTCATTATGATTTTTCCGGAAGAGAGACAGATCATGCTTTTGGAAAGTGATATCGAATGAAATCAATAATCCAAACTGAATTCCGCCATTTATTAACACTGAAATGGGTTCGGTGGACATTTTTGTCAATGCTAGCGGTGGAAATAGTTTCAGCCATTTTCTTGGTTAAGATTACACAAGTCCAGGACACATCACATTTATCTGCTTTTGAAATGCTTGGTTTTACTTTCAGAAGCGGGTTTTATACTGTCCTGTTTTTTCTTTTCGGAAATGTGGCCATATCCATAGCGAGTGAAAATAATTCTGGTGTATTAAAAACCATTTTATCCCTACTCCCAAACCGTGGGGATTATTTAACTGGGAAGTGCTTGGCCCATGTTGTTCTGGGAATTGGTTTCACTCTAGCTGCACTCGTGTTGAGTCTAATTCTGGGATTTTTATCTGGTGATTTTTCGGGATTATTGGAGGGGACGTATATTATTATTTCCAGTGGTGATTTGTGGAAAAGCCTGTTTCTCGCAACTCTGATCATCATATTTCCATTAATCGCTGGAATATCTATTGCACTGTTTTTTTCTGTTTTATGCAGGAATTCCGGGATGGCGGTTATTTTAACATTTGGATTCTTTCTGGCACTTTCTCTCACGGGATTTTCAGATTTAACCTTGATTTTCGATTTTAATAATAAACTCCTGACCCATTATATCTCATTCCCGTTAAATACATTTATCGCCTTGTCCAAAGGTCTACCAAGCACTTGGAAACCGGACATTTTTTATTTGATTTTTGGGAGCATACTTTATGGTGGCCTTTTCTTTTTTACATCGTTGGCACTTTTCCAGCGACGGGATTTCAGTTAGAATACATTGATTTATTTCATGTCTTTCTACCTATGAATTGGCGATAATTTTGATGAAAACCTTTTCAATATAAAATGCATCTCATAAACGAATTTTAAAAGGATGAACTATGTACCAACTGCTAATTGTATTTATTATTTTCATATCAACACTTTTTGCCACAGAAAACGAATTAAAAAAAACATCTATCTTTATTGAATGTCATTTTTGCAATGAAGATTTCAAAATATTGAAATTGAATTCTCCACAACAATCAAACACACTAACATATAACGGCGGGGGAAGTGGCGATAAAGTAAGAACTTTAAGTTTCAAATTTTCAACTACAGAACCATCACGAAAAGAAGTTGAAAGTAAAATACGCTCATATGTTTTGAGAGGAAAACTGTAATGAAATTCTCCATCAATGTTCAAAGAGAAATTGAGATGGTAAATACTACCATTACGTGGGTTGATGGTAGGGTTTAAGTGGTTGTTTTACCGACGGTGAAAGGTGTCTTTTCGTAAGTATCTTTTTCTTTTTGATATCGACGGCACGCTGATCTCTCCCGGAGGCGTGTCACGGGGCCTGCTGGCTAAGGCAGTAACAGAAAAGACAGGTGAAAAAGTACACCTGGGATATAATGATGTTGCTGGATATACGGATCGCAGTATTGTGAAAAATGCCCTGCTTAAAATGAACCAGACAATTACTGCTGCCCTGCTGGATAGAATTTTTCAATATTACTTTTCCCTTATGAAATCTGAGTTTATGGTCTCAAAAGACCCTTTCGTCTATCAGGATTGTGTCGATTTTTTGGATAAAGTGCAAAATGCAGGACACGCTGTGTGTCTGCTAACAGGGAATATGAAGGCTGTAGCACGTATAAAGCTTGAAAAGTTTGATCTCTGGAAACGGTTTGATTTTGGCGTATTCGCGGAAGATACAGAGGATAAACTGGCCATGCCCCGCTTGGCGAAAAAACGAGCCTGGGAAGTATGGAAAGAAACCTTTACAGAAAGTCATATGGTAGTCGTTGGTGATACGCTCCAGGATGCAGAAGCAGGAATAAAAAATGGCTGTAAGACGGTGATCGTTTGCAGAAAAAGGGAAAAGTGGGATGATATAAATAAAATGGGTCCAGAATGGCTTGGGCATTGCATGGACACAATAGATCTTGTCGATCTGGTTTAATATTATAAGATAGACGCAATGGCCGCATGCCACTGTTTTATTTTTTTATCTGCATTATTTTTAGATGGAAAAAATATTTTATCTGATTCAAAGGCTGAATAGTCCTGATCGGGATTCAATAATCTGTATACACCATAGGCGGTGCGGTCTCTCATCGCTGAATGCTCAACAGGGACCCTCACTAAATCGGCAATAAACTGTAAAAGAGAATCTCTGGCGCCGCCGCCGCTGGCAGTTAATTTTTCAGGCCTCGATTTTATGATAGGTTCAAGACACCTTATTATGTCATATACTAAAAACCCAATGGATTCCATCGCTGATCTAATCACAGCATTATGGTCTCGTTTATCCAATTCCCAGTATATATCATCAAATCCGCCGCTCCAGTAAGGCGCTGCCAACCCGGAAAAACCAGGTACAAATATTCCACTCGTTGAATGATCGCTGCAGCGCTGGTCCCAATGCATGTTATGGTGTTCTATATCCAATACTTTTTCCAAATGGTAAAAAATTGAATTGCCGGAATTGATGGTGCCTTCCACCATATTGAGCCGCTGCCGGTCATCTGAAAATAATACACTGGAGATCAGTCCCGGTACAATATTTGGTTCTGCGCCTGTATTATACTGTATACTGGCTGATGTGCCAAAATTGGAAGCCATGCCGCCAGGTTTTAATCCCGCCTGACCGATCAGGGCGGCCTGCTGATCTCCCATAACAAACCTTAAGGGAATTTTTGTGTTAAGCACATTTCCAAAGTCATAACCTGTGGTCACCAGCTTGGGTAATGCCGATACGGGCACTTCAAAAAGATCCAGGCAGTCCGGGGACCATGATCGTGTCTTCAGATTGAAAAATTGTGATCTCCCGGCAATGGATTCATCAATGGCTGCCTTTCCGGTTAAAGCGTGAGTCAAATAGGCACTTAAGGGCCCAAAAATCACTTCATTTGATTTAATTTTTTTAGCCAGGTGCTTATTGTTGCGAATCATATATAAAAACTTTGGTCCGCCAAAATGGCCGCTTAAAGGTGTCCCGGTAATATCCCAGATCCATTCTTGGTGCTGAGAAAATTCATCAACAATGCCGTGTGCCCGGCTGTCCTGCCAACTAAGAGCAGGGGTAAGCGGTTCAAGAGTTTTTTTATTCCAGAATAAAAACGTAGACCGCTGGACGGCCATACCGGAACCTGCGATTAACTGCCCACCGGCTGCAGTTATCATATCATGGAATAATTTTATACACGCATTTAATATTGTTTGGCTGTCACATTCAACATGGAATGGTTCTGGTTTTGATAAGGAGTGTTTAATCTTACTGGTGTGATTGACCCTGCCCTGTGAATCAAATAAAAAGGCTTTTGTAGAGGATGTTCCCTGATCGATGACAATATAATTAGACGAAGCAGACATGGAAAAATCTAATTCAGTTGTCTTATTGGTGCCACAACCAAAGCCAATAAACCGCAAAGGGCCGCCCCGACACCGATTGCAAAGAATAACAGTTTAATAGAAACAACTGCACTGATTATACCCACAAGAGCAGAGGATATCGCTGTGGTACCTACCACGCCAAGATGGACCACCGCAAACAGTCTGCCGTGATATTTATTAGGTGTATGTGCTTGGATTATTGATGTACGGCTAACCATGATCAGAGGAATACCAATCCCGTGCAAGAAGAGCATGATCATAACTATTTCGACAGATGGAACCCAATATAAAAGAGAATAAGTAATACCGTCTAAACATAACCCGATTCCCCAAATAGCACCCTTGGTGAAAATTTTGCTGAATTTGGAAACAATAAAAGACCCCAGTAGTGCACCGCTGGCCATACAGCCCTCAGCAAATGCAAAATCTGATGCACTGCCATGGAGAATATGCTTTATCAATACAGGCAGGCCTACAATGGCCGGACCCATAATAAACAGATTATTTATAAAGGTAATGATTATCATCCAAAACAGCGGTTTTTGTCCTGCCAAATAGGAAAGTCCATCTTTTAATTCCTGCCAATGGTTGTGTTCTTCTAGTTGGGTCAGGCGCGCGGGTTTCCTGAGAAAGAACAATAGAAAAATGGCAGCGATAAACGATGTGCTGTCGACAATAAAAAGATTTGGGAGAGAAGAAATTGAGAGCAGCACACCAGCAAAAAATGGACCCAGCATCCAAGCCAATTGTCCGGAAGTTGCCAGCAAAGCATTGACACGAACCAACCGTTTTTTCGGGAATAACATGGGAATAAAGGAATTGAAAGCAGGTTGGAACAGGGTATTAAAACAACTCCTTAAGAAAGCCAGTCCACCAATCAATAATATATTTTTATATCCAAACCACAGAGAAAAAGGGATCAATAAAACAGTTAATGCCTGTCCTGCGCTGGCTATCATCATCAGCCATAGCCGGTTCAATTTATCAGCCATGACACCCGCATAAAGTCCAAATATCAATGCTGGCAGATAAGCGCTCATAGCAACTAATCCTGTCATTGTAGAAGAATTGGTCATATCCAGCACGAGCCAGAGCAGGGCCAGTTGATATACTGCGTCCCCTGCAGCAGAAATAATCTGAGCGGACCACAATATGGATAAATTTCGTTTGTTAAGATTCACAGTCATAAATAAATATGTATAGAAATTAATCCCAAAACATTTTTCACAATTGTTTTATCCTTTTAAATTCCATCCTGATTTAACACCAAAATATTTATCTGGGAGGATATATATGACCTATATTATTTGCGAACCATGTGTTGGAACCTGTGATACAGCCTGTGTTGATGTTTGTCCGGTAGATTGTATTCATGGCCCGGAAGATAAAACTGGTGCTGGAGAAGAAGCCAAGGTAGAAGGATTCGACCCCGAAGGGAAACAATTGTATATTGATCCAGAAGAATGTATTGATTGCGGTGCCTGTGAACCGGAATGCCCGGTGGAAGCTATCTTTGAAGAAAGTGAAGTCCCAGATGAATGGAATAACTTTAGTAAAATTAATTATGAGTGGTTTGGCCGAGAATACACTGGTTAATATCAAACTATCATACTCCAAATCTAGAACGGCTGCAATTCTGCAGCCGTTTTTTTTGCTGATACCTTTATGACAAAAGAAAACGTAATTAAACTGTTAAGCACAGTGAGTTATCCTGGTTTCAATCGGGATATTGTTTCGTTTGGGATGGTAAAAGATGTAATCATTGATGGTCAAACAGTAACCATAGAATTACATATCACCTCCCAAAATGAAGAAAAGAAAGAAGCCGTTAGGGAAGCCGTAAAGAAAAAGTTAGCTGGGACATTTAAAACAGTAAATATCCATGTCTCTGCGAGTGCCCCACAGCAGAAAGCACCTCTCTCCCCGCAGGAACCTCCGCCTGTGCGGGTCCTGGAAAATGTGAAGCATGTTGTCGCTGTGGCCAGTGGTAAGGGAGGCGTTGGAAAATCTACCATTGCGGCAAATCTCGCATGTGCCTTTCACCATCAAGGTAAAAAAGTAGGTTTGCTGGATCTCGATATTTACGGACCTTCGCTACCGATCATACTGGGGTTTAATGAACAACCGAAGATGACCGCAGATAAAAAACTCATGCCCCTGAAGCGCTATGGTATGGAGGTAATGAGTTTTGGCTTTATCAGCGGTAATGATACACCAACAATTTGGCGTGGCCCTCTTGTTGCCCGTATGACCGAGCAGTTCTTCCAGGATGTTCAGTGGGGCGATCTGGACGTAATGATTCTTGATCTTCCGCCGGGCACAGGTGATGTGCAATTAACACTTACGCAAAAACTCAAAATGACCGGGGCTGTTATTGTTACTACGCCGCAGGACATTGCCCTGGCAGATGTCCGCAAGGGTGCCGATATGTTTAAGAAAGTAAATACGCCTATCCTGGGAGTGATAGAAAACATGTCTGGGTATATTCTTGACGGGCAATTATCTGATTATTTATCATCATCCATGGTTATCAACGGACTGGATATTCCAGTAAATGAAGATGGTTCATTCAATCTTAAATTGGATCTTTTTAAAACAGGAGGCGGGAAAAAAGAAAGTGAAAGACTTGGTGTCCCGCTGCTGGGGCAGATTCCTATTTCGCCGCTTATTATGGCTGCAACGGATGAAGGAATACCCATCGTTGAGAAAGAGCCAGAATCTTCCATGTCACGCATTTACAGAACGATCGCGGAATCACTCAGTGCTTCCTTAGGTTGATTCATGGCAAAGACCCGAAATTATTCGACCCTTTTTACTTATAGAACAAGTCAATTCATGGACGGCTGATGCCGGTTGTATTCAGAAATCTCTAGCGGTAACTTCGCCCGCTTTTTTCTGTTTATCATGACACAATCACTCCGGGACAAAGTTCTACAAGGTCATATTCCTGCTCATATCGCCATTATCATGGATGGCAATG
>Ga0208766_1000237_pt1 | contig 29861 bp, 32 predicted proteins | sample ETN01SmetaG_3_FD_185792 | JGI IMG/M metagenome (GOLD analysis project Ga0208766, IMG submission 185792) | Marine microbial and viral communities from oxygen minimum zone, Eastern Pacific Ocean - ETNP2014F12-01SV263 (SPAdes) (version 2) | ecosystem: Environmental > Aquatic > Marine > Oceanic ... | reverse complement strand
ACTCTCTAGTTCTACCCCTACCAGATGCTCGAGGAGGGATTATTTTAAGTAAACGCTCATCCAATGTAAGAAATTCAGGATGCAGTGTTTTTACTAGTGCATTTAGGGACTGTAGTTGAAAATCTGGATCCAGCATTTCTGTTATCAGTTGACCATCACCTCTTAATGCATAGCTGTAGTTTAGTCCACCTATAATTTTTGCAGCGGCTTCAATTTGATAACGATGTAACAAGTAGATGGGAACTAAAACATCTCCAAGGTCGCTATACGGTTCGCCATATCGAATATTATTTTCACCAAACCTATCTAATGCAACTTTCCTGATTTCAATTAAATTATTAAGCTCAGCTACCGCGTCTTTTCCATTATCCCATAAATGGCTCGCTGGGTGCGCGGATCCTGCTGACCTGGAGTCTTGATCCGTAATAAAAGTTATTCCTTGTTGAATCCCTTTTTGAATTATTTCCTCCAAAGCCTCATTTTCATCTACATCATTTGGAAAATCTTGATAACCATAGGCTACGGAAATCTTATCCCATTCCCCAATTCCAGTAGCATATGCATCCACCCATTCAATTTCATTTGAACTATTTAATTTCAGCGTTGGATGTGGATAGTCCATCACCGATGCGCGATCAAATGAGCTGGCAAGAAAATTGTGTTGTATACCTATTGTATGTCCAATTTCATGAGCAACGAGTTGCCTTATTCTTGCTAGGGCAAGTTCTTTCATTGCGGTTGGGACAGTTGATTTATCTTCATATGGAGCAAGTAATCCTGTTGCAATAAGGTAATCTTGTCGCAAACGCAAAGAGCCAAGAGATACATTTCCTTTTATGATTTCACCAGTACGTGGATCTGCGACCCATCCCCCATATGACCATCCTCTCGTGGCGCGATGGACCCAGTGAATCATATTATAGCGGACATCCATTGGGTGCGCCCCATCTGGAAGTATTTTAATTTGAAAAGCATTTTCATAGCCAGCAGCAGAGAAAGCATCATTCCACCATTTTCCACTTTCAATCATTGCGCTACGAATGGGTTCAGGAACACCAGGGTCTACATAATATACGATTGGCTCTTTTGCCTTACTTGTTTTGGCATTTGGATTTTTTTTCTCTAGACGGTGTCTTTGTATATATCTTACATAGATAGATTCATCAAGACTTACAGAGTAGTCTTGGAAAGCAAGCGGATAAAAACCTGCCCTTGGATCGTGTTTTCTTGGGGTGTAATTATCATCAGGAAGTTGGACAAGTGAATGATGCAAGCGCACTGTAATAGCGCTTGCTGTGGGGGTTACTTGGCGAACATATTTTCCAGGATCTGTTCCAACATATGTGAGCATTGACTCCACGTTGGTATTTTCTGGAAAATTCATTGTGCCGGGCATATAGATTGCGGATCGAGAAGCATCGACTTCATAGTCACCCATTTTCTGAGATTTTAGCCTATTGATGACTCCATGAGCATCTTGCATAAAAAAATCTGTTGCATCCACTAGAACACGCCCTGACTGTTCAGCCGCTACTTCAAAACCCCAGAGGGTTGATTTTGCAAATCCATCTGCAACTGATTTTTGTTCTTTTTTATCTTTTGTAATCGCTCTATAATAATAATTTGGCTGAATCATCAATACTTTGGGGCCTACACGTTTAAAAAATACAATTCTTTCATTACCCAATTGACCTCTATCAAGACCGATATCATTAGACCCTACGCCTGCAGTTAGTGAATTCACATACAGGAATTCTTTATCAAAATCATTTATTTCAAGCCAAAGTTTTCCAGATGTATTATCCCAATACATATTGAAATAACCAGATAGTTTTTTCATATCTTTTGTTTTATTTGATATTGATTCAGACATTATCATGCCTGAAAAAATCATGATCGCAAATAGTTTTTTCATATAATACCTTGTTAAAAAGTTAGACTATTTTATATCCAAACGAGTTTCTTGCACTAACCTTGCCCCATGCACAGATTCACCCTTTTTCAGCTCATCTTTTACTTTTTTTAGATTAACCTTTTCCGTCACTTGCTTATCAATAAATGTTTCAGGAATCATTTCTTCATCTTCAATAATTGCTTTTGGTGGATTTTTCTTAATGGTTAGATCAAAATGAACAGTTTCAATCTTCTTTATTTGATTCTCTTCCATAACATTTTTCACATACTTTTTTATGTTACTCACCCTTTTTTCTAATCTTTTTCTGCGGTCAGCCATATTTTTTTCGGCCTCTTTCATCGCATTGATTGTCCCGTCGAGATTTTGGGTATATTTTATAATATTTTCAGACTTTGCCTCTAGAGTGCCTTTTAAACCTTCAAGCGTATCGACTATTGATTCATCTTCTAAATCGGTTAATTCCTCCAGAGCATCTTTATAGTCTTTTGCAATTTCATATAATACTGGTAACGCCATTTTTTTCCCTTTTCTAATATTTATATTAATTGAAATTAGTGCTTAAGCTTGCTCAAAAAAATAAATAAAACCATTTCTGAAATTCAGAAATCAATCTAATTTACATTTAGAAGTATTTATATAATTTTTTATTAGGTATGATTATGAAACGTATTTTAATTCTTTCCTTTGCGTTATTTTTATTTTCCTGTGAAGATGAAAAAGAAAATGCCAGTGATTCTAACCTTGTAGGCATATGGAATCTTTCAAATATGGGTGAATACGAGAATTCTGCTAATTGCTCAGGGGCTATTGATAATACAGGTTGGGCATTTGCACAAGCATTTGGCATGACAGGATCTTTAGAGTTTAAGGCGGATGGATCTGGAACTATTAGTGTAAATGTGCTTGGAATGAGCGAAAGTGGCCAATTTTCTTGGTCTCAAGGAAAAAATGAATTTTGCGTTGGAGGAGAATGCATTCCTTTTAAAGTTGAAGGAAATACGTTGAGCTATGATGACAAACAAGATGCTTATTGTGAGGATAATGATGGAAATGAAACTAGCCAATCCAGCGAATCAAGCTGTAATAATGCAGGGAACACATGGTATGATGCTTCGTGTACTGTTTCAGAATACACAAAACAATAAACTTTAATAAAATCATAAATAAAATTTTAACTTTCGTAAATTTACCGCATCTAATACTGTAGAGACACAACAACGAACAAATTATAAGGATTAATATTATGAATAAATTCATCTTGCCATTCGCTTCCATGTTATTAGTGATCACCGGCTGTGAAAATTCTATGCACAGTGAATCTTCAAATCTCGATAGCGCTGAACTGCAGGAACTGTCCTCTGAATTAACTTATGACTTAGGATTGAGTAAATCCTCTACAGATGCCATGAACAAATCTCTCAATCGTCACGGTAAAGGTGGTAAGCACCGCGAGCCGGGATTCTTATGGAAAGTTGCAGCTGAAATGTCTGATCAACTAACAGATGAAGAAAAAGCGGTCCTTTTTGAAAAAATGGATGAAAAAGATATTCCACTATTTGGAGGATCTAAAAAGAAAAAAGGTAAGTCGGGGAAAAAAGGTAAAAGCCAATTCTCAGCTATATATAAAGTTCTTACCGATGACCAAAAAGTTTTATACAAAGCGATGATGGTAGATTATAAAGAAAAGTTTAAATCGCTTCGAGAACAAGTCAAAGATGGTTCAATGTCAAAAGAAAGCGCTAAAGGTGAAATGAAAGCTCTTAAAGAAGCGATGCAAGCAGAAGTTGATGCACTTTTAACTGACGATCAAAAAGCGCAGTTAGATCAAAACAAGGCAGATCGCAAAGCCAAGCGCCAAGCGTATCGTGATTCATCGAAGGCTGTCAAGGTTAGCGTTCTTGGGATGTCAGATGATCAAGTATCTTCTTACGATGCAGTAAATCAAGAAGCTAAAGATGCTACCAGCGCACTATTTGAGCAATCTAAAAATGGAGATATTGACCGGGAAACTCTTAGAGCTAGCTTAAAAGCTGTTTTCTCAGCTAGAAACGAAAAGCTTACTGCGTTATTTGATGACAACCAATTGGATATCATCAAAATTCATAAAGCCCTTGAGATGAGAATGAAAAAACATCGCTCCTCAAAAGGAGATAAAGGCAGAAAAAGCAAAAAGGGGAAAAAAGGCAAAAAGGGAAGCCGAAGTAAAGGCTAATCTTAAATTTAAAAGGCTGATCAATTGATCAGCCTTTTTTTTCTCTCAAATTCTATTTAACTTTACCGAAATAGTAATGTCTAATATGCTATATAGGCATTTAGATTGAAATTGTGAAACTTTCTTTAATCATAATCGTCTAAATAGTATAGAAGCATAACAATAATCAAAGGAGTGTATAATATGTGTAATGCAATTTTAGAAACTATGTTAAGCGCCTCACTCTTCATTTTTGGTGGAAATATTGTAGATACGAAGCTTGGACTTCACCATTATGAAGATGACGATTATAGTGAAATATTTTATCAAAAAAATAATACCGTCATAACAAAAGAATGCACAAGACACTCAGAATTTGAAAATATTAAAAAAGTAAGACGTCATAGTGCTGTAAGCGGCGGATCAGAAACGAAGTATAAAGTAACAAAAGCACAGGAAGATGAAGCAGTAAAAATTAAGGAAGCCTCATGAAAAATTTATCATTATTAACCGCATTAGCATTATTGATGTACACAGGCTGTGAAAATATGAATGAAAATGAAGTTACCTTGGATGACCCTGAGCTGCAGGCACTATCTGAAGGTTTAAATGCAGATATCGGACTTAGTAAATCATCTGATGATGCATTCAAAGATGCATTAAATCGTCATGGAAAACGCGGCGGGCACCGTAAAGATCCTGGATTCCTTTGGAAAGTAGCAGCAGAAATGCAAGGCAAACTTTCCCAGGAAGAAAAAGATAGGCTCTTTGCTTGGATGGATGACCATTCTGTTCCTTTCATGCATGCCCCCGAAAAAGATGACCATCATGGACCTAAAGGAGATAAAGGCGGTATGGATTTTCGCCTATTATTTACTGTCCTTGATGCTGATCAGCAAGAGGCTTTAAAAGGTATTTTAGACGCCTACAGAGTGCAAATGGAAGATGTTTGGACGCAAATGAAAGATGGCTCAATGGATGAGGGTACCGGCAAAGCAGAGCTTGAAGCTTTAGAGTTAGCTATGAAAACAGAGGTCGAATCGCTCCTTACTGATGACCAAAAAGCGCAACTTGACGCGATACTAGCTGAAATGAAAGATAAAATGGAAGCAGCAAAGAACGCTGAGTATGATGCAATGATTACTGCGCTAAGCATGACCTCAGAACAAGAAGCTAGCTTAAGCGCTATTAATCAACAGCACAATGAGGTTGTGAAAGCACTATTGGAAGCTGCAAAGAAAGCTGGCAAAGATGTTGATAGGCTTGAGCTTGGAGAGAAAATTAAAACCTTGATGATGGAGCGCAATACAAGCTTAGAAACACTCTTTAGTGATCAGCAATTAGAGATAGTTAAAGTTCACATGTCTCTTGTGATGATGTTTTCAAAACATTGTGATGGTAGAAAAGATGGACGCTGGGGTGATTCAGATGATAAAGGTGGATCAACAAAAAGATAATTATATCTATCTTAATGAATAGATTAAAAGGCTGAAGTAAATACTTCAGCCTTTTTTTTTAACTTTTTTTATAGAGCTTAGTCTAAATAGAAAATGCATGCGAACAGACAACGAATTAATAAAAGAATTCCAAGAGGGCAGAGAAGCTGCTTTTAATGAGTTGGTCGATCGTTATCTATCAAGCACATATGGGTTTTTTACTAAATTTACCGATTCTAAAGAGGAGGCTGAGGATTTAGCTCAGGAAATTTTTATTAAAATGTATAAAGCACTTAAAAAATTTCGCTTTGAATCTGAATTCAAGACCTATTTATATCGGGCAAATATCAATATGTCTAATACTTATTTAAGGCGCAATAAATGGAAAAATATGCTTCATTTAGATCAAGCTCCTGAGCCTGGATATATTGACACGACAAATGAAGATGCATGGAAACGAAAAGAGCTATGGGATGCGATCGCAAAACTTCCTAAACGACAGCAAACGGTTGTTACTATGAGAATAGCTGAAAATTTACCCTACAAAGAAATTGCTAAAATTATGAAAATTAGTGAAAATTCCGCGAAGGTCAATTACCACCATGCGGTTGCAACCTTAAAAAAATATTTTGAAAACTAACATGAAAATTGAAGAACAATTTAAAAAATTATTAAATACATCACCTGATACAATTGAATCAGGTGCGTTTTTAGCAAACCTTCATTCTGAGCGGCTACGACGCGATGATAGAAGGAACAAATTATACGATGGATTTATATCCTTATGCTTTATACTTGCCTTTAGTTTTATTACCATGAGCCAATTAACAAATGATCCAACTATCTATGCATCAGTTGATTTGCAACCTTATGAAGAGATGGATGAGGAAACCGAAGAGTATGTTAATGATCTTGCCTATTATTTAATCAATACCAGCGATGATATTTGGGAGACTATAGATTTCTTTGAAACTATCAACTTTGACAAAGTAATCGCTATGAACAATGGAGAGATATATGAATAAAATTGTTATAATTCTTATGAGCTGCTCAATTATCTTTTGCCAGCCAGGAAAGGCGCGTGGCCCTGGAGGTCAATACGAGAATCGAATGGAGATGATGATGGTTTGGAAGCTTACTGACTACTTAAATCTATCTGAACAGCAAGCAGAAAAACTCTTTCCTAGAATGCGCAACCATCGAGTAGAGATAGGAAAGTACCACAAGGATGAAAAAGAGCTTTTTGATTCCTATCTTTCAAAGATCAAAAAAGGGGAAAAGGTTTCCCAGTCCGATGTGAATACGATGCTAAAAAAAATGGAGACGTTATCTCAAAAAAAGAGTAACAATCGAATAAAATTTATTAGATCAACCAGCGATATTCTTGAACCCAATCAACAAATTATGTTTATGAGCTTTGAGCCCTATATGAAAGAACAAGCTCAAAAAGGGATGAAAGAGAATTTTCGCAAAGGGCCTAAGCCTAGGACGGATAAAGGCAAAAGACGAAGATAATTCACATCGATAAATAAAAAACCCTCTTTTAAGAGGGTTTTTTATTACCACTTATTATAATTACAATTTAATTTTTGTTTTCCAAAACCTTAGAATTATGAAAAGAATATATAATTTTAGCGCAGGACCTGCGATGTTGAACCCTTACGTGATTGAAGCAACATCTAAGGCCACAATCGAATATAATGATAGCGGAATGAGCTTAATGGAGATGAGCCATCGGTCCCAACCTGTTGTTGATATGGTTGCAGAAACCGACCTTTTGGTTCGTGAGCTATTAAAGATTCCTGAAAATTATCATGTGTTATTTTTACAAGGTGGGGCCTCGCTTCAATTCAGCATGATTCCGATGAACTTACTTAATGATGATCAAACTGCTGACTATACAGATACAGGCGCTTGGGCGCAAAAGGCAATTAATGAAGCGCAGGTATTTGGAAATGTTAACGTCGCCTCTTCTTCTAAGGATTCTGTTTATAATCATATTCCTAAAGTATTAAATCAATCTAGCGATGCGGTTTATCTGCATCTGACATCAAATAATACTATCTACGGAACACAGTGGTCATCATTTCCAGAATTAATGAATCCAGATTCTTTTCTTGTAGCGGATATGTCTTCTGATATATTTAGTAGAGAAATTAATATAGTAGACTTTGGATTAATTTATGCAGGCGCGCAAAAAAATATTGGCCCAGCTGGCGTAACGCTTGTAATCGTGAGAGATGATATTTTAGGTAATATCAACCGTAAAATTCCTATTATGCTGCAATACCAAACTCATATTGCAAAACATTCCATGTTCAATACCCCTCCGGTGATGGCGATTTATGCTGTAAATAGGAGCTTATACTGGTTAAAAAATAATGGCGGCGTTAATGAGATTGAGCACAAAAATCACCTTAAGGCCCAAAAGCTTTACGATGAAATAGAGCGCAATACGTTATTTAAATCTCCAGTTAATCATGAAGATCGTTCAATCATGAATATTCCTTTTATTTACAGTCAAAAGCTAAATGAAGATGATTTTCTTTCTTTCTGTGATAAGAGAGGCCTGACAACATTAAAAGGACATCGATCTGTGGGGGGATTTAGAGCATCTATATACAATGCTATGCCAGAATCTGGTGTTGATGCCCTTATTAAAGCAATGCAGGACTTTGAGAAGGAACATTAATCATCCCATAGTCCTTTTTTACTAAGTTTTTTTATTTTTGGGGCAATAACAAAAGCACAATAAGGAGCATTTGGATTATTCTCATAATAATCCTGATGATAACCTTCAGCTATATAAAAATTATCTAATTCTTTTAATTCAGTGGTTATTGGTTCATCAAAGATTTCTTCTGCTTTTTTAATCGCTTTTTCAGCAGAGAGCTTTTGCTTATCACTGATATAGTAAATAGCAGAACGATATTGTGTTCCAATATCATTTCCTTGGCGATTAAGTGTTGTAGGGTCGTGGGCTTGCCAAAAAATATCTAATATTTCATCATAAGATACTTCGCTAGGATCAAAAATAATTTTACAGACTTCAGTATGTCCTGTTTTTCCAGAAGTCACTTCTTTATATGTAGGATTCTTTTTGTGTCCACCTGCATAGCCAGATATAACCTCGCTAATCCCTTTGACCCTTTCAAAAACCGCTTCAACACACCAAAAACATCCCCCACCAAGTACTGCATTTTCTAGATTATATTTTGTCATGTTTTGACCTCTTTTATTTTGCCCAATTCCAATTCCAACAAATAGAAGAATCAAAAAAAGATGAGCAGCTTTTCTATACATTTTAGCTATTATAATTCTTTTAAGTCTTTATGAAGCGTTGTAAGCATTTCTTTGGCATCTCCAAATACCATCACGGTATTTTCAAATCCGAAGAGCTCATTTTGGATACCTGCAAATCCAGGATTCATCGTACGTTTATTTACAATAACTGTACGAGATTTATCAACGTCTAAAATAGGCATGCCAAAGATAGGGCTAGAAGCGTCATGCCTTGCTGCAGGGTTGACAACATCATTAGCACCTAAAACAATAGCAACATCACAATCCTCAAATTCGGGATTTATTTCATCTAGGTCCTTAAGTAATTCGTATGGAATATTGGCTTCGGCTAATAGGACATTCATATGGCCTGGCATTCTGCCAGCGACAGGGTGTATAGCGTACAATACCTTTTTTCCCATTGATTCAAGTTGTTCGGCAACCTCTCTAACGGCATGTTGAGCCTGCGCTACGGCCAATCCATATCCAGGCACAACTATTACTTTATCTGCAGCTTCTAAAATCATCGCTGCTTCATCAGTAGTCGAAGATTTTATACTAATTTGTTTTGCTTCACCAGTTGCTTCATCTTGATTTAAGCCTACTGCGCCAAAAATAACATTTGCTAATGATCTATTCATCCCCTTGCACATAATGCTGGTAAGGATTAAACCAGATGCCCCAACTAAAGCGCCCGCAATAATTAGTCCATTGTTCATTAAGACAAATCCGGTTGCTGATGCTGCTATACCTGAATATGAGTTCAGCAGTGAAATCACAACTGGCATATCAGCGCCACCTATTGGAATTGTTAATGTAATTCCAATAAGAGCAGACAAGGCGATAACCAGATAAAAAGCGTTTAAACCCTGTTCGCTACCTAGAGTAACGTATACGCCTAAGCCAATCAGTAGGATTATAATTATACCATTTATTATTTGCTGTCCTTTAAAAATAATAGGTTGACCACTAACAAATCCTTGAAGCTTACCAAAGGCAATGAAGCTGCCAGTAAATGTAAGCGTGCCAATAAATACTGATAAAATTATTGTAGTATTAAGAAATACAGATTGCTCTAATGTTCCATATTTTGAAAAAAATTCAGCACTAGCTACGAGCGCAGATGCTCCACCACCAAATCCATTAAAGATTGCAACCATTTGAGGCATTTGTGTCATTTCTACTCTTAACGCAAATGTAGCACCTATCAGTGAACCAATAACCATACCAATTGCGATTAGTTTGTAATCTAGCCCTCCAAAAGAGGATACGGTAGCAACAATAGCAATCAACATTCCAATAGAAGCGATCGAATTTCCCGCCCTTGCAGTTTTAGGAGAACTGAGTCTTTTAATTCCTAGAATGAATAATATAGCCGCAGCTACGTAAGATAAATTTGTATAATCCATATCCTATTTCCGCTTGAACATTTTTAACATTCTATCGGTAACCATAAATCCACCAACACAATTCACCGTTGCAAACACAACTGCAATAAAACCAAGCCAAGTTCCAATTTCCCCATCAATCCGCGTTGAAATAATTGCTCCAACAATTGCTATTCCAGAGATAGCATTTGACCCAGACATCAGCGGTGTATGTAATGTAGGCGGCACTTTTGTGATGATTTCAAATCCCACAAAGATTGCCAGAATAAAAACTGTGATAATATTAATATCCATAATTCTCCTTACGAATTGTCCACAGCTTCTTGTGTGGGCTCATGAGTTATTTTTCCTTCATGCGTGAAAATTGATCCTGAAATAATTTCGTCATCTAGATCTATATTTAAATTTCCTTCTTTAGTCATGTGAGCTATAAAAGTTGAAATATTTTTAGCATATAATTGAGAAGAGTGCACTTGCATAGTAGATGGTAGATTTAAGGTTCCATCTATAATTACACCATCAATATTTACTATTTCTCCAGAAGAAGTGAGTTCACAATTTCCACCATTTTCAGCAGCAAGGTCCACAATTACCGATCCTTTTTTCATGGCATCAACCATGTCTTTAGGAATTAGGATAGGAGCTGGTCTTCCTGGTATTAAAGCAGTTGTAACTACTAAATCAGATTTAGCAATATGCTCTTTCATGAGCACTTGCTGTTTTTGTTTATATTCTTCTGAGGTTTCTTTCGCATAGCCGCCTTCTCCAACGCCATCATCTTGATCGCTTTCAACTTCAACAAATTTTGCCCCTAAAGACTCTACTTGCTCTTTGACCTCAGGTCTGACATCAAACGCTTCAACCTGAGCCCCTAATCTTTTTGCGGTTGCTATAGCTTGCAATCCAGCAACGCCCGCACCTAGTATTAATACTTTTGCAGGTGGTATTGTACCTGCAGCTGTCATTAGCAAGGGCATGTACACGGGAAGATGCATTGCCCCAATTATTACAGCTTTGTATCCAGCTACATTTGCTTGAGAGCTAAGCGCATCCATGCTCTGCGCAAGAGTTGTTCTTGGGATAAGATGCATAGAGAATGCAGAAATTTTCTTTTGGGCTAACTTCTTTACCGTATCTAGATCCCTTGTAGTTTGAATAAGAGATATATAGGATGAGCCATCCGGAATTAAATCAATCTCATTTGAGGTAGCTGGAGCAACCTTGATAATCAAATCTGATTTAGATAATATTGTAGATGCATCAGAAATAATCTTAGCGCCAGCTTTCTCATAATCATTATCTAGATAGTGTGACGCAACTCCCGCTGAGGTTTCGACATGAACCTCAAGACCGCATTTAATTAAATCTTTAACAGTCTGAGGGGTTGCAGCGACTCGATTTTCACCTTCTTGAACTTCTTTTAGTACACCAACGATCATTGTATAGCCTGTAAATAGTTATTAATTGAGCATCAAATTTAATTAATTATTTATATATATATCTTAATTTGATTAAAGATTTTTCCAATCATTTAAGAGTCATAATATTGAATATGAATTCACCTAAGTTATTTTTGTTTTTCATTTTTCTTTTTAATGCGTGTGCTCCCCATATCAAAGTGGTAGAGCGCTACCCCAATGAACAGAAGAAAGCTACTGAAGTTTTCAACCACAAGCGCCTTGGATCTGCACTTAAGAAGCGATTAACATACCATTCAAATGGTCGCGTTGAATCAGAAACAAATTTTTCTAATAAGGATAAGCATGGAGCATTCTTTTCTTATCATGAAAATGGACGCTATGCCATCAAAGGAAATTATAAATTTGGTAAAAAAAGTGGTGAGTGGGAGTGGCTTGATCAAAATGGCCAATTAGATTCACTATACAATTATAAAAATGGACTATTAGATGGAAAGCATGAGAATCATGATAAGGGAAATATTCAAATAAGGCAGCAGTATCGAATAGGTAAATTGAATGGACCCTTCACAGAATACTACCCTGATGGTTCAAAAAAATCAACTGGAAAATACCTTAATGATACTCCTGATAGTAAGTGGGAGTGGTATGATGAAAACCAATTAAAAACTAGACTGATTAATTATAATAGTGGAATTAAGAACGGCAATTTTAAAGTTTGGTCCGATGGAGCTTTAAATCTCTCAGGGGTTTATTGGTCTGACAAACGCCATGGAACCTGGAAGTGGCATAGATCTGATAAGCAACTAGACTCTTTAGTAAATTATGCAAATGGTGAGTTAAATGGTCAATATAAAATTTGGCATGATAATAATAACATAAAAATAATAGGGAGCTTTAATGCAGGAAAACGTAGCGGTGAATGGAAATGGCTTTCTGAAAGAAAGCAAACCGATTCATTAAAAACTTTTTTATTAGGCGAGCTAAATGGATTAACTGAAATTTATTATAATAATGGTCAAATAAAGCATCAACGTTATTATAAATCCAGTCAATTAGATGGAGAATCAGTTTCATTTTATATTTCAGGCCAACTTGAGAGTAAAATTCAATATAAACTAAATGAGAAAATGGGCCCTTTTGAATTTTGGTCTTCCAATGGTCAAATTGAAGAAAAAGGAACCTATCTTAAGGATCAATACCATGGCCTTATTAGGAGAAATTATTCAACAGGGCAATTAGCATCTGCTGCAACATATAGCAGAGGGATTCTTGATGGTATTTCTCAAATATTTACCCCATCCAATACCTTGAAAAAGGAGGTATTTTATTTAATGGGGAACGAAATTGCTAGGTTAGAATATCATGACAATGGAAGATTTAAGCGGGTATTGCTATTTGAAGAAGGCTTAACCCTTTATGAGCGCAAGTGGAATATAGATGGTTTTGAAAATACCGATCCAGTTTATATAACCGGAACTCGTACGGAAGCAGATTATTATATTTCAGGTCAAATAAAATACGAATGTATATATAAGGGTGAAATAAAACATGGAATGGAGTGGTGGTTTGACGAACAGCGCAATCCATTAAAAGTAAATCTATATAACAATGGCAAAAAGCTGATTTCTCATGATCTTTTATATGTTAGCGATGAATAAGAGAATAATATATTGTAATTTATAGAACGATGGAGCGTCATATTATATGGATAATCATTGGCTCAGCTTTGGCTGCACTAGCTGTTGCAATAGGGGCTTTTGGTGCGCACGGCCTTAAATCAAGGGTCTCTGCAGATGATTTAGTAATTTTTGAGACGGGTGTACGTTACCAAATGTACCATTCCTTAGCATTGATATTGCTTGGACTTATAGGAGTCAATTTTCAATCAAATATAGTTCAACTCCCGGCCATTTTATTTCTAGCTGGTATAATTATATTTTCCGGTACACTATACCTGATTCCATTAACTGGGCTACGCTGGTTTGGAGCGATTACTCCAATTGGTGGCACTGCGCTTATTCTTGGGTGGATTGTGCTTATATTTAATCTTATAAGATCTTAAATCATGTCAAATTCTAGAAGAGTACTCGGCGTTTTTGATGCAACCTCAATGGTGACAGGCAATATGATAGGTTCAGGCATATTTCTCCTGGTTGGTTTTGCTGCGGAACCTGTTAGTAGTGAATTTGCACTAATAATGGCATGGTTGGGTGGTGGAATTATGGCGCTTATGGGCGCATTTTGCATAGCCGAACTCTCAACGCGTTTTCCTCAAACAGGTGGCGATTTTATTTATCTTCATAAGGTCTATGGCCCTTTTCCATCCTTTTTGTATGGCTGGATGAGCCTAGTAATCTTTCAAACAGGTGCCACTGCAGTATTGGCATTATTTTCAGCCAAATACACTTTGCAATTTTTACCTCAACTTCAATTTTTATCAATACCAGGACTCGCTTCTTTAATCTTAGCTATTTTGACATTAATTCATTGCTTCAAAGTGCAAGTAGGGTCACGTTTTCAATCGATTTTGACCATTGTAAAAGTTGTTGGAATTTTTACAATGGTTGCTATTCTAATTAATCTAAAACCTGAAGGAGTAGTGACGGTAAATAGTGAAGCGTCTTCTTACAATCCCTATATTGGGTTTTCACGCGCATTAACCCCTATATTTTTTGCTTATACCGGTTGGAATTGCGCTGGATATATCGCGGGTGAAATTTCTAATCCTAGAAAAACACTACCCGTTGCGTTAATTGGCGGTACGTTGGTAACAATGATAATTTATGCCATAGTAAATTACTCATTCATTCAATCTATTGGCCTTGAAAGCATGAAAGGTCAAGACATGGTTCCATTATTGGCTTTAAATGCTGTTGGGGCAGGTCATTGGTCAAACTTTTTATCTCTTTTGATATTAATTAGCGTTATGAGTTCGCTATCAATTCACGTTCAAACCGCTGCTGCTAGAGTCATTCAAGCTATGGGACAGCAGGGAATTTTTTTTAAATTTACGGGTAAAACTCATTCGAGATATTATACCCCTGTAAATGCTTTAACCGTTCAGGCAATATGGACAATCGGGCTTATGTTTTTGTTAGATATTGAAAATTTAGTCGACTCAACAACGGTAGTTATGATTATGTTTTCAGCTCTTTCAATATCGACCCTATTTAAAGTTGAAAGATCTAAATCAGATTCAAATATTTATAACATCCCTTTATATCCCTACATTCCTATAGCATACATCATTAGTGCTTTTTTTATATGTTGGGGTGTCATCCAATTTCACTTAGGGCAAAATAGCTACCTACCATTTTGGGGATTATTCTTTCTATTGGCTGGCAGTATAATTTATTTTACATGGAAGAAGTTATTTAATGAATAATATATCAAAAAATAACTCCAAGAAAAATGGACATAATTTGCTTAATTGGGCTGAAGAGAGAATGCCAATTTTGCAAAAAATATCAACACGTTTTGAAAGCGAAAAACCTTTGCGGGGTATCAAGATTGCCGTTGCTTTGCATCTTGAAAAGAAAACCGGAATCTTATTGCGCACATTACGCAAAGGGGGCGCGGAAATTTCAGCATCATCATGCAATCCATTAACAACAGATGACAGTGTTGCAGCGGCCCTTTCAGATGAAATGCGTATTCATGCATGGGCTGGGCAAACCGATGCAGAATATTATGAATGTTTAAACAATGTTCTTTCGAAAAAGCCAAACATTTTGATTGATGATGGATGCGATCTAATTTTTTTAGCACATTCTAAATATCCTGAGATTTTGGAAAATATTTATGGTGCCTGTGAAGAAACAACGACAGGAATTGTTAGATTGCAAGCAATGCATAGAGATGGCGAGCTTAAGCTTCCAGTAATGGCGGTGAATAACGCTTTTTCAAAATACCTTTTTGATAATAGATACGGAACAGGGCAAAGCGTTATTGAAGGAATTTTATCGGCAACAAATACTCTTATTGCTGGAAAAAATATTGTAATTGCGGGTTATGGATGGTGTGGTAGGGGATTAGCAGATCGCTTGAAAGGCCTTGGCGCAAAAATCTTTGTTGTTGAGACCGCATCAAATAATACCAATGGATCTTCAGGATATCATCGTGGCCTAGAAGCGCTGTACGATGGCTGTTGGGTAGGTTCTATGAATGAGGCTGCTCCTTTAGGTGATATTTTTATTACCGCTACAGGAAACAAGCACGCAATAAATAAAGACCATTTTACCAAAATGAAAGATGGCGCAATTCTGGCAAACGCAGGTCACTTTAATCATGAAATCGATTTAAATGGGCTTCAGTCTATTTCAAGCTCTTCCAAGGAAATTTTGACCAATGTTGAAAAGTTTTTACTCGAGAATGGAAAACATTTAATTCTACTTTCAAAAGGAAGATTGGTAAATTTATCTCAACCTACCGGTCAAGGACATCCAATTGAAATTATGGATGCCAGTTTTGGTATTCAAGCTCTGTGCGTTGAATACTTAGTAAAGAATTATAAAGATTTGGATTCATCTATTCACAATGTGCCAATGTTAATTGATAATGAAGTGGCAAAAATTGCTTTAGATTCTCATGGAATTCAATTAGATGAATTAAGCAAGGATCAACAAAAATATTTAGAAAGTTGGCAGGAGGGAACTTAATGAAATTAAAGATTAAACCGTTTAATGATAAAGTTAAGCAAATGTATGAAAATCATGGCCATTTCCATCATGGAGATGCAGGGTTAGATGTATTTATTACTACTGAGCAAACTATTGTTGCAGGAGCTACGGATATGATTCATTTGCAGATTGCTTGCGAACCCGATAATGAGCAACCCTACCTATTAATGCCCAGATCAAGCATAGGAAAGACCCCCTTACGGCTTTGTAATTCAATTGGACTTATTGATGGCGGCTATAGAGGCGAAATTATGGCTGTGGTAGATAACGTGAAAAACGAAGATTATACCGTAGAACCAAATCAACGATTATTTCAGATAGTTGCCATGAATGGATCTCCAATTTATTTTGATATTGCTGATGAACTATCTGAAACGTCTAGAGGAGAAGGTGGCTTTGGCAGCACCGGCAAATAAGTCATAATTGCTCTCATCATTATATTCCTTTTAGCACTCTTTCTTCAAGACTGCTAAAAACCATTGAAAAAAGACTAAAATCTTAACTAATTTCAGCGCTGAAAATTTTAATATTAATTAATTACAAAACAGGAGAATTAACATGGCACTAAAAGTAAAGCCTTTAGCTGATCGCGTAGTTGTAGAACCTGCTCCAGCTGAGGAAGTGTCCTCTGGGGGAATTATTCTTCCAGATACCGCACAGGAGAAACCACAACAAGGAACTGTAGCTGCTACTGGACCTGGAAAGGTTTCAGAATCTGGAAGTAAGGTTGCAATGGAAGTAAAGAAAGGAGATAAGGTGCTTTATGGAAAGTATAGCGGCACTGAGTTTTCTTTTGAAGGTAAAGATTATTTAATTATGCGCGAGAGTGATATTCTCGCTGTATTATAAGGAGTAAATTATAATGGCTAAAGAAATTTCATATGACCTAGAAGCGCGCAATGCGTTAAAGGCCGGGGTAGACAAACTAGCTGATGCAGTAAAGGTTACCCTAGGACCTAAAGGTAGAAATGTTGTTATTGAAAAGAAATTTGGTGCACCAACTATAACAAAGGATGGTGTAACTGTTGCAAAAGAAGTAGAATTAGAAGATAAACTTGAAGATGTAGGTGCGCAAATGGTTAAAGAAGTTGCATCAAAAACATCTGATGTAGCTGGTGATGGTACTACGACAGCTACAGTACTAGCTCAAGCTCTTGTATCAGAAGGACTAAAAAATGTGACTGCGGGCGCAAATCCGATGTCAATAAAGCGCGGCATAGACGCTGCAGCTATAGCGGTTGTTGATGCTCTTCAAGGGCAGAGTAAAGATCTTCCAGATTCAAAGCAAATTGCAAATGTTGGTAAAATCTCAGCTAATAATGATAAAGAGATTGGTGAAAAGATTGCTGAGGCGATGGAAAAGGTAGGAAAAGATGGTGTAATTACTGTTGAAGAGTCTAAAACAGCTGACACTTTCCTGGAAACTGTAGAAGGTATGCAGTTTGACAGAGGATATCTATCGCCTTACTTTGTAACGAATTCAGATAATATGGAAGCTGAGATGGATGATGCTTATCTTTTGATTTATGATAAAAAAATATCAAACATGAAAGACTTGCTTCCATTATTAGAGAAAGTTGTGCAAACCGGTAAGCCTGTTACCATTATTGCTGAAGATATAGAAGGGGAAGCCTTAGCAACATTAGTTGTGAATAAGCTTCGTGGAACTTTTAAAGTCTTGGCAGTAAAAGCACCTGGCTTTGGCGATCGACGCAAAGCAATGCTTGAAGATATAGCTGTGCTTACAGGTGGAACGGTTATTTCTGAAGATGCAGGTTATAAGCTTGAAAGTGCAACATTAGATTATTTAGGCACATGCAAAAGAGTAGTGTCTGATAAAGACAATACTACGATTGTAGGTGGTAATGGTGAATCTAATGCAATTAAAGCACGCATTAATGAGATTAAAGTTCAAATTGAAAAAACGAGCTCTGATTACGATCGTGAAAAATTGCAAGAACGATTGGCGAAACTTTCTGGTGGGGTAGCTGTTATTAATGTTGGTGCCGCGACAGAAGTTGAAATGAAAGAAAAGAAAGCGCGCGTTGAAGATGCATTGCATGCGACTAGAGCGGCTGTTGAGGAAGGTATTATTCCTGGCGGCGGAGTTGCGCTTCTTAGAACTGGACCAGCTTTAGATAAGGTAAAAGTAGATGACGAGGAAGCTGTTGGTGTAGATATCATGCGTAGAGCATTGGATGCCCCATTACGCCAGATTTGTTCAAATGCAGGAGTTGAGCCATCAATAATTGCACAAGCTGTTCGTGAGGGTAAAGATGATTTTGGTTATGATGCTCGCACTGGTGAATATGTTAACATGTTCAAAGCCGGTATTATTGATCCAACCAAAGTAGCTAGAGTTGCTGTACAAAATGCTACCTCAATCGCAGGTATGATTTTGACAACTGAAGCTGCTGTGACGGAAATCCCTGAAAAAGAGGGACCTCCTATGCCTCCTATGGATCCAGGTATGGGCGGTATGGGCGGCATGATGTAAATTGAGCATATTGCTCTTTATAAAACCCTCTCTAGCTATAGAGAGGGTTTTTTTTATATCCACCTTGATTAGCGAAGACTCAACCTCTTAAATTCATTTATCTTATGGGTGTTATTAGACTAAAAAACATGCAGTTTTTTGCGTATCATGGCGTATACGATTTTGAAAAAGAATTAGGAGCTCCTTTTGAAGTAGATGTTGAAATTAATGCTTCATTTTCTCAAGCCATTAAATCGGATAATATTCAAGAAGCGATTAATTACGATTCCATTTTTAAACTTGTTGATTCTACTATATCAAAGAAAAAATATAACTTAATTGAAACGCTAGCGAACACAATTGCCGATAGTATCTTATCTAAATATCAAATTGATAGTGTCGTAATTCGAGTAAGAAAACCAAAAGCTCAAATTAGTGGAACGCTTGATACGGTTGAAGTTGAAATAGAAAAAAGAAAACAATGATAAGCCAGTTAGTTTATTTAGGATTAGGTGCAAATATAGGCGATCGCGAATCTAATTTATTTACCGCAATAGCTGCGTTAGATGTGCGAGATGATATTTCAGTAAATCGAACTGCATCTATATATGAGACAGATCCTAAATACAATTTAGATCAACCAAAATTTCTCAATTGCGTTGTTGAAATTGATACCACTCTTCAGCCGGAAATTATGCTTCAGGTTTGTCAGGGGATCGAAATGATGCTTGGCCGTCCTTCAAATCGAAAAAAAAACGAGCCCAGAGTAATAGATATAGATATTCTTGCCTATGAAACTATTTCAGTTGAATTAGGTGAATTAATCATTCCACATCCAGAGCTTTTTGCTCGTAAGTTTGTTTTGGTTCCATGGGCTGAAATTGCACCTAACTTTGTAGTTCAAGATTATGGAAAGACAGTTTCTGATCTTTTGTCATTATGTCCCGATGCATCAAATGTTCAGAAGTATAAATTGGAAAAAACAGCATGAAAAATCTGTATTATATAGCGATTGAAGGCACCATTGGTGTCGGCAAAACGAGCTTAGCAAATCTTCTTTCTGAAAAACTTAAGGGGGCAAAATTAATTCTTGAGGCATTTGAAGATAATCCTTTTTTATCTGATTTCTATGAAGATCCAGAAAGCAATGCTTTTCAAACTCAGCTTTGGTTTTTACTTCAACGCTATCAGCAACAGCAGGACCTTAGGCAGGTGGATATGTTTCAAAAATTGGTAGTTACTGACTATATGTTTGTTAAAGATAGGCTATTTGCATCTTTAAATTTAAATGAAAAAGAAATGTCATTATATGATAGCGTTGCAAAAATGATGGAAAAAAATATTATCCGACCTGACCTTGTTATTTTCTTACAAGCTGATACCAATACGCTAATGGATAATATTGCAAGAAGAGGTCGCGAATTTGAAAAAAATATGTCCGAAGATTATATTGATGCACTCAATCAAGTCTATAATGAATATTTTTTCCGATATCAAGATACTCCGTTAATAATAATTAATACAAATAACATTGACTTTGTACAGAACCCCGGAGATCTTGAAGAAATGATTACCTATATTCGCCAACCTGTGTCTGGAACAAAATTCTTTAATCCCTCCTCAGGACTTCAAAATGCTTAAAGTGATTCTATATGGTATCGTTTTTTATTTTATTTTTTCAGTTATGAAAAAAATATTTTTTAGAAGTAATGCAAGGATGGAAGTAAAAAAGAACCAAAGCTATAAAAACCTTGATATTAAAGATGCTGATTTTGAGGATATTAATAATGATTAATTATAGTAAAATTATTCTATCTCTTCAGAAATATAACGATATTTCATTGCTTATTATGCGCCTGCTACCTTCATATTATATGTTTGTTAATCATGGATGGGATAAAATAGTAAATCCTTCAAAATGGGAAAAATATGGAACCTTTTTTACTAAATATTTTGGCGGGTTTATAGATTTCACAAATACTCCTTTTGGCTTTATGGCTTCATTTTCTGAATCAGTATGCGCCATCATGGTTTTGATAGGTATTTTTACTCAGCCAGCTGCAGCGTTAATTTCCTTTACAATGCTTATTGCTGCTTTGTATCATATCACCGGCACGGGGAATCCTGAAAGCGCATGGATGTATTTTTCTATATTTACAGCTATTTCTATCACAGGCCCCGGTCGATATAGCATAGATCATTTTTTATTCATTAAAAAAAATAATTTGAGCAGGTGAGCATGAAAAAAATATTTTATATATTATTATTGATACAGCTGAGTTCAGTTACTCAAGCACAATATAAAAAAGGATTTGGTTTTACGACAGGTGCTTGGGGATCTGGATTTCATTTTATGGGTGATTGGGAGTTAAACGAAACCTTATTTTCTGGATTTGAATTAAGATTTATTGATGTTAAAAATGATGGTGAGATGCCAGCGATTAATTATTATACCGGCCAGACAATGAATGTTGGCGATGATGCGCTTATCATGTTTCCAGCTTTTGTTAAAATGAGATATTTACCATTTGAAGGAAAGATTGCTAATAATTTTTCCCCATTTATTGAATTCAAGGTTGGGCTTAATTATGCGATTGATGGTAATGGTAATGCAAGAACCTTCCGAGGAAGATGGAGTAACTCTATAGGTTATGCATCATATGGTGGACAATTTGTAGTTGGAGTGAATTTTCCCCAAGTAAATGGCACATCAATTATTACATCAATTGGCTTTGAAAGCTTGCCGATGAATCAAAGAATAGACGGTCGGGATAATTATGATGGCATGACACTAAATATTTCATATATTTTTAGAAATCGCAATTGACGATGGATGAAACTTTTCTTCATGTCAAATCACAATCAATAGAGCAAAATCAATTTTCATTATCTGAATCAGAGAGCTATCATTTTATAAAATCCCTACGAGGTGCATCCGGTGATGAAATTTGGCTTCTAGATGGAAAAGGCAATGCTCATCATGCAGAAGTTAAAACCGTTGATAATTCTATTGTTAAAGGTTGTATTATAGATTCATTTATTAATTATGGTGAATCTCAAAACAACCTTTGCCTTGCCTTAGGTCTTATTAAGGGAAAGAGGATGGATTTAGCAATAGAAAAAGCAGTTGAGTTTGGGGTAAAGTCTATTCACCCAATTATATTTGAAAGAAGTATCCGAAAATCTATTAATATAGATAGGTTAACCAAAATTATTGTATCCTCTTCCAAGCAATCTGGTAGAAGTTTTTTTCCTAACTTGATGGAGCCGATACTTCTTTCTGATTGGATGGAAACCCATCATAAAGAGACCAGTATTGTATGCCATTTTTCTGGAAATAATATAAATGAAGTTATTAATGAAAAATCAGGGTCTATTAATATAATTGTGGGACCGGAGGGTGATTTTTCACCTAACGAATTAACTTTATTGCGCGATTACAATATTCCTTTTGTAAATCTAGGACCGCGGAGACTAAGAAGCGAGTCAGCCTGCATATCCGCAATTTTACATATCAATCAAATAACCGGAGCTTGATATGGATAAATGTCTGTTTTGTGAAATAATTAATCAACAGATACCTTGTAGCAAGGTTTTTGAAAATGATCAAGTTTTTGCCTTTAACGACATAGAGCCTCAAGCACCCATACACGTTTTAATTATCCCCAAAAAACATATCATATCAATTAATGAAATTAAGAATGAAGATAAAAATTTGATTGGGGAGATGTTTATGTCTGCTAAAGAGATTGCGCGTATAAAAGGAATTAAGGAAAGTGGCTATAGAACTGTTTTTAACACCAATCAGGATGCTGGGCAAACTGTATTTCATATTCATATGCATGTTATTGGTGGGCGAAAAATGAAGTGGCCTCCAGGATAATAAAATTTTTAGATTGTAACAACTTTTTACCTCGGAAATGTATATATCAGAACTAAACCTGCACGGATTTAAATCTTTTGCCAAAAAGGAGAAAATAAAATTTGGCGAAGGAGTCACTGTTATTGTTGGCCCTAATGGATGCGGAAAAACTAATATCGTAGATGCGATACGATGGGTTTTGGGAGAGCAAAAATATTCAGTTCTTCGTTCTGGAAAAATGGGTGATGTTATATTTAATGGTGCTGATGGACTAAAACCTCTTTCTGTTTGTGAGGCTTATCTAACCGTTCATAATAATAGCGGAAAACTTCCTGTAGAATATAATGATGTTGAAATAGGTCGTAGGGTATTTAGGGATGGTGAATCAGAATACTATATCAATAAGACGCCATGTAGATTAAAAGATATCCATGATCTTTTTATAGATACAGGTATGGGTTCAGATGCTTATTCAGTAATTGAGCTTAAAATGATTGAGCAGATTCTATCAGAAACAGCAGATGATAGAAAGAGAATGTTTGAAGAAGCAGCAGGAATAAATAAATATAAACAGCAAAGACAGTCGGCATTAAGAAAGTTTGATGCAGTTCAAAGGGATTTAGATAGAATAAATGATATTGTTCAAGAAGTTGAACAGCAAGTTCATAGCTTAAATTTGCAACTAAAGCGATTTAATAGACATGAAAAACTCACTGCTAATCTTTTTGAAAATGAGCTCGCATTATCCTTTATTAAGATTCATGAATATGAATCTGAATTAATTCCACTTAGAAAAAATGTTTCAGAATCACAGACATTAAAAAATGAAAAAAGTTCAGATACTTCATTGTTAGAAAAAGAACTTGAAGAGATAAAGAAAACATACATGTCTCAACAACGAGAATTACAACTAAAACAAACCTATCTTCAAAAATTAGAAAAAGACCGTGAGCTTGCCCAGAATAATGTTTTAATTTGGAATGAACAATTTAAATCAGCCGAAATCAATATTAATAGGCTAGCAAATGAACTTGAGTCTAGTCAAACAAAAAAAATCAAACTTTCAGAACAGATCACAGAATTTGAAAAAAACTCAAAGCTGCTTTCACCTGATATTGAAGATCAGCGCAATTTATTCAATACAAAAAATGATGAGTTCAATAAAATTCAAGATGAGTATTTCTCTGCTCAGGGTCATGTAAAATCAATGCAAGCTGCTAGGTGGGAGGCGCAGGAAAAAATAGTTAGTGATCGCTCTATTTTAGATAGATCAACTTCATCTATTGATGAAAAAACAACAGTTATTAAACATTTGAATGCTAAGATAAAGAATCTTGAGAATGATCAAGAAAAATTTTCATATGAGCAAAAAAATATTGATGATGAAATTAGCCTGCAAACTAAAGAAGTTGATAAGATAAAATCAGAAATTGATGCCAATCAAAAAAAGCATGCAAAAAATGAAACAGAATTTTCTTCTCTTCGGATGGATTTACATACAAAAAAATCAGAATTAAGCTCTCTTGAATCTCGGTTAAGCTTTTTTAATGAATTGCTAGAGCAAAAAGAAGGTTATCCGGAAGGTGCAAAAAAAATTCTTACTAATCAAAGTGAATATGAAGGGTTAATAGGGCCGGTTGGCGAATTATTTCAAATTGATTCAAAATATGAAATGGCGCTCCAAAGTGCATTAGGTAGTTGGGTAAAATGTCTTGTTGTAAAAGATAAAAGCTCAGCAATGAAAATCCTTTCATCAGCTAAAGCTAAAAATCTTGGTAATTTTTCAATACTTCCCTTAAAAGAACTAAAGAAATTCAAAACAAAGAAATCTTCTATTCCTAAAGTGGAAGGCATATTAGGTAGGGCATTAGATTTATGTGGAGTTTCAAAATTGAATGCTAATCTCGCTGAAGCATTACTTGGAAATTTATTGATAGTAGAGGATATTAATAAAATCCAATCAAAGACTGTAGGCGATCAATGGGATTTAGTTGATTTAAATGGTGCTTATGTTGGAAAAAATATGCTGTTGAAATATCAAAATAAATCAAAAGAAACTAGTATAATTGGGAGACAGAAGAAAACCCAAGCTATCCAAAAACAAATAAAATCACTAGAAAAAGAGATCGATAAAAATGAAGCTAAATATATATCGCTTGAAGATCTAATATCTGATCTTATTGGTAGTCTTAGTAATCTAGATAATAAATATAATCTAGAAAATAATCACCTAAATGAAATGCAGTCAATTCAAATAAAAAATCATTATAAGCAATCGCAAAATCTTAATAGAATAAAAGAGTTAAATAAAGAGGTGGAATCAACTCAAAAAAATCTTGATATATTAAATGAAAAAGTAAGCGCTATAAATCCATCAATTATTGATACTGAAAAATTGATTAAGAAATTACAAAAAGAAATAGAGGCTACTTCAAAGTCCTTTTCTGTAGTTCAGCAAACTAGAGATAATTTCCAACAAAAAGTTCAAGAACTAAGAATTGATTTATTAAATATGGAAAATCGCTTTAATAGTATTGCTCTTCAGAAAGAATCGGCTACGAAAACCTCCCTAGAATTAGAGAATAGAGATAATGAAATCAATAAAGAAACCAATGAGCTAAGCGAGTTGAAAAAATCATTGGATATTAAAATTGTAAATGAAGAAAATGAATTAAATAATATTAGCGGTGATATTGCAAAAGAAAGATCTGTCTTGGATCTGAAACAGCAAACCGTTACAGATACATTTGAATCGATGGAAGCAGTTCAAGAGAAAATCAATTCCGAACAAATATTGAAAGAAACTCTTTTTGAACAACAAAAAACAAATGAATTAATGATAGTTGAGCTGGATCAAAAAATAAATAATATCAAAGAACGTATGATGGATAAATATAATTCCAAGATTCCTAAGGATATGAAGGTTGATAACGATATTGATGATTTAGAATTAGAAATTGAAAAAATTCAAAAAGGTTTAGATAATATCGGACCTTTAAATATGGCTGCACAGCAGGATTATGAGGAGGAGCAGAAGCGATTAGAGAACCTAATTGAACAGCGCATTGATATTTTAAAATCTGAAGATAATCTAAAGGAAACAATCACAAAAATAGATATTGTGGCTCGAGAGAAATTTGAATCTACTTTTGACCAAATTAATACAAATTTTTCTAAATTATTTGGTATGTTTTTTGAGGGTGGCAGTGCTTCTCTATCATTAGATGGAAGCGATGATTCATTAGAAGCGCAAATAGCAATCCATGCCCAACCCCCTGGAAAAAAGAATCAAAATCTTAGAATGCTTTCTGCGGGAGAAAAATCATTAACTGCTATCGCATTACTTTTTGCTATTTACCAATATAAGCCTAGTCCATATTGTGTTTTAGATGAGGTTGATGCTCCACTTGATGATGTCAATATTCAAAAATTTAAACGCGTTTTAAATGAATTTGCACAAGATACACAGTTTATTGTCGTGACTCATAACAAACTTACGATGGAAGTGGCCGACTATTTGTACGGTGTAACTATGGAAAAAAAGGGTGTATCGAAGTTAGTATCTGTGAAATTCAAGGGCGAAGCTTAGGGTTTTATCTAAAGTTTCTTCCTATATCTTTCTGTAGAACACTGCTCAGGATACCAGGCATTAGACGTACTCGCATTTTCACAAGATCTTTTACTATCATGAACAGTAACATTATAATCTTCATCTAAGCAATAAGCGGCTTCTTGCAGGTTTATTCTAAAGGTTTGTTCATTTGAGGTCATTTCGTAGGGAATGCATTCATTTTTAATGCATAATGTTTCACCAACATGAGTCCATGAAAAATTTTCTACACCTGCATCTGGTCCTGTTCTTGTTTCAATTCCAGTGCCATTTTTTTTCAATTCAATGGTAAGTGTAAATCCTTTTGATTTAAGACCACGATATTCTTCATCATCAACCTCACCGCTACATTTACCTGAAACTTTATACTTTCCCATTTCTATTAATTGCCAAGTTCCAGCAAATGGACTCGCTTCTTCTTCTTTCTTATCTTGACAACCAATCATCAAAAGAAAAACAATAAAAACTACTTTTTTCATACTTCATGACCTTTAATAAGTGTATCATAACTTACGGCAAATGTTATGAAAATACTCTATTTTTGAATCGTTGTTTGACATAATAGGAGTTAAATTTTTTGATGGATACTTCTCAAATACGCAATTTTTGTATTATCGCGCACATTGATCATGGCAAGTCTACTTTAGCCGATAGACTACTTGAAGAAACAAAAACACTTTCAAAGAAAGATATGAAATCTCAAGTTTTAGATAGTATGGATTTAGAGCGTGAGAGAGGAATCACTATTAAAAGCCATCCCATTCAAATGAAGTATACTCATTCAAATAAGACAGAATATATTTTTAACTTAATTGATACACCCGGCCATGTTGATTTTACTTATGAGGTTTCAAGATCTTTAGCCGCTTGCGAAGGTACACTACTTCTTGTAGATGCTGTACAAGGCGTAGAAGCGCAGACTGTTAGCAATGCCTATCTTGCGCTTGAAAATGATCTTGTAATTATTCCAGTTATTAATAAGGTAGATTTACCAAGCGCAAGAATTGATGTGGTTGAAGAGCAGCTAATGGAGCTTTTAGGTTGTCAAAAAAGCGATATTGTTTCAGTGAGCGCAAAAACAGGTGAAGGTATTGAAGGTATTTTTGATGCTATTATTCAAAAAATCCCCTCACCAAAAGATCAATCTGATAAACCTTTAAGAGCTATGATTTTTGACTCTGTACACGATAACTATAAAGGAGCTATCCCTTATATTCGTGTATTTGATGGTGCGATAAAACCTGGCGAAAAGGCTAAATTTTTTGCTCATAATAGAGAATACGATATAACTGAGGTCGGCCACTTTGTTTTAAAGCAGATGCCGGCAAAAGAATTAAAAGCAGGTGATGTAGGCTATTTTTTAGGAAGCATTAGAGATGTATCACATATATTACCAGGTGATACTGTCACATCAAAAAACAACCCGAGCACAGAACCACTGCCTGGATTTAAAGATATTAAACCCATGGTTTTTTCAGGACTGTATCCTTCGGATAGCGATGATTACGACCAGCTAAGAATGGCTCTTGAAAAATTAAAACTAAACGACGCCTCTTTGCTTTATGAGCCAGAAACAAGTGAAGCATTAGGCTTCGGTTTTAGGTGTGGTTTTTTAGGGTTGCTTCATATGGAAATTATCCAAGAGAGGTTAGAGCGCGAATTCGATATTGCTTTAGTAACAACTACACCTAACGTTCGTTATAAAATTGAAAATAAAAATGGCGAAATGATTGAGGTAGATACACCTTCAAAAATGCCCCCTACAGGAGAAATTCAATCTATCTTAGAGCCTTTTGTATCCGCAGAGATTATTACGCCAAAAGATTATATTGGTGGTATAATGACCTTATGTCAAAAGAAAAGAGGGATTTATAAGAACACAAGCTATCTTACTTCAGATAAAGCCCAATTGCATTATGAGCTCCCTTTGGGAGAAATTATTTTCGATTTTTATGATAAATTAAAGTCCACCACTAAAGGCTACGCCTCTCTTGATTATCAATTAAATGAATTTGTTTCTGGAGATTTAAAAAAACTTGATATTCTAATCAATAATGAACCTGTTGATGCATTATCAATTATTACTCACACCGAAAATGCCTATCATCGAGGCGTTGCTCTCTGCAGTAAGCTAAAGGAGTTAATACCCCGGCAAATGTTTGATGTACCTATTCAAGCTGCCTTAGGCAATAAAGTAATATCACGGTCGACCGTAAAAGCTATTAAGAAAAATGTAACTGCAAAATGTTATGGTGGGGACATAACCCGTAAAAGAAAATTATGGGAAAAACAAAAAGAAGGCAAAAAGAGGATGAAGTCGATAGGGAAAGTTGAAATACCACAGGAAGCTTTGCTCGCAATTCTTCAAATTGATTCTGACTAAATCATGAAATCTCGTTCTTATTGGACCGTAACCAATACCCCGCTATACAGTTTCATTTTCACGCTACCACTGCTATTAATCTATGAGATAGGAATTTTTGCTATTTCAGCTAACGACTTGCCCTTATTAAGGAATGGCGCTGATGTTTTAATGAGACAAATACTTGAAATGTTTGGTATTCTTGGTACGTATGGTTTTGGCGGCACTTTTTTGATTGGTTTTATTATTGCTTTTTTGCGACAAAAAAAAGAATTAGAAGCTACCCACATCAATGGGGAATATTTATTAACTATGCTGTTTGAAAGTATTGGATGGGCATTTGTTTTAATGATATTAATGCTAAGAGCTCCAGAATATTTAATGTCAAGCAAGGATGAGAGGCTACTCCAGCAAGTTGTTTTGGCAGTAGGAGCAGGTATTTACGAAGAATTTGCCTTTAGAGTGATACTGATAACTGGATTTGCGTATATATTAGGATTGGTGTTTCAGTGGAGTGCTTTTGGGAAAAATATAGGATCAGTACTTTTAGCAGCTTCTCTTTTCTCGATTTTCCATTTTGTCGGTCCCTATGGAGAGGATCCATCCACTTATCTTTTCTTGATTCGATTTATGGCTGGAATCTTTTTAGGCGTTGTATATATTTTTCGAGGTTTTGGGATAGCAGCATATACTCACACGATTTATGACCTTTTCGTATTAATAAAATTTACCACTTCAAGCTAAGAATTGATTTAAAACTAAATTAAATTCAATTATCATCATTTATGATTTTATTAGGACAATGAAATGAAAATAATAATTTCTAGATTATTTATTAATAAATAAATCTTTAATGAAAAAATATATTACCCAACTTTTTATTAGCTGCCTTTTTACACTTGTAGCTCAGTCATCTCCATTTAAAAGCTATGATGTAGTAATTTATCCTGAATATTATTTCAGTGGGCTAATGGCAGAAATAGAAGCTGAAGTTATTGAGGATTACTTACCATTGAATGTAAAAATCCTTGCCCCTTCAAATACTGATAGCATTTTCTATGTTAGCGGGTCTACAGAAAATCCGCAGGTACAAGACATCGTTTTATCAAAAAATTCAGCAAGCAATTATATCGAAAAAAAGATTACAGAGAGCAAATTTAGAATTTTTATTTTTTATGGATTAACTAAAAAAGGTACTGGGCGATCTGGGGATTTCACTTTTCAAATAAATTATCCAAT
>Ga0208766_1000235_pt1 | contig 30130 bp, 25 predicted proteins | sample ETN01SmetaG_3_FD_185792 | JGI IMG/M metagenome (GOLD analysis project Ga0208766, IMG submission 185792) | Marine microbial and viral communities from oxygen minimum zone, Eastern Pacific Ocean - ETNP2014F12-01SV263 (SPAdes) (version 2) | ecosystem: Environmental > Aquatic > Marine > Oceanic ... | reverse complement strand
AGATTTTTCTTGTGGTGATGATGCATTTGTATCTCGCTTGCAGCAATATCTAGTTAGCTTGAACAAGCTTCCTGTTGCCGGCAGCCTGATCGTTGATCTCGGGTGTGGCCCAGGAAATATTTCTGAGCTCCTCATACGCCATTGGCCCCTTGCCAAGGTCCTTGGCATAGATGGTGCACAAGCCATGCTTGATCAGGCTCGACATCGCCAAAGCGAATTGTCTGTTGGTCTTCAGGGACTTTCATATCGCTGCATGAACCTCTCATCAGTTGTCAAAGGATCTAATGATCTTTGCTCTTCAGCTACTCTTGTTGTTAGTAATAGTCTTCTTCATCATCTACATAATCCCGATTACTTATGGAAAGCCATAAAGCATTTAGCTGCTCCAGGTGCTTTTGTTTTTCATCGTGATTTGCGCCGTCCTGCATCTAGTGAAAAGGCCATTGAGCTACAAGATAAATATATGCAAAACGCACAATCAATTTTAATTCGTGATTATCTAGCATCACTTCATGCTGCATTCACTATAGAGGAAGTGCAACTACAGCTTCATCGTGCAGGTTTAGACGATTTAAAAGTGCTTGAAATTGATGATCGTTACCTTGAGGTATTTGGAACCATGTGAACATAACCTCTTTTGGTGAACAAAACCTCTTATTAGTTTGTCTATATTTAAATTTTGGCGTTTTGGTTAGAGTGAACTTTCAAGTATGGAGCAAATTAATACATGACTTTTGCTAGCACTTAAAGCACTAATATTGATCTCACTTGGTCTTTGTCGCTTTGGCTGTCAGGCTGGCATCAGAATCTTAAATCGATGAGCTCGGATCCTTTGACTGACTCAGCCACTGCAATAGATACCGATAAGGTCCTGGAGGCGTCTCTGGCTGATGCCGTGAGTCGTCGTCGCAATTTTGCGATTATTTCTCACCCAGATGCCGGAAAGACGACCCTTACAGAAAAATTGTTGCTTTACGGGGGAGCGATTCAGCAAGCAGGAGCTGTAAAGGCACGTGGAGAGCAGCGCAAGGTGACCTCAGATTGGATGGATCTCGAAAAGCAGAGGGGTATATCCATTACCTCCACTGTTCTGCAGTTCGATTACGGCGATACCACGATCAATCTTCTTGATACGCCCGGTCACCAGGATTTTTCAGAAGATACTTATCGCACCCTTGCTGCTGCAGATAATGCAGTGATGCTGGAAGATGCAGCAAAGGGTTTGGAACCTCAGACAAGAAAATTGTTTGAGGTATGTCGAATGCGGAATATCCCAATCTTCACTTTCATCAACAAGATGGATCGAGCAGGCCGGGATCCGCTTGCTTTGTTAGATGAGATTGAAGCAGAGTTGGAATTGACGCCCTGGGCAGTGAATTGGCCTATAGGAAGCGGGGAGCTTTTTCGTGGTGTGATTGATCGGCGCACAAGAGATGTTTTTTTATTTTCAAGAGCTGAACGCGGTCGTCAAGCCTCTGAGCAGAAATCCCATCTTGATGACCCTGAACTGCCCAGCCTTGTTGAGAATGAACTACTGGATCAGGCACTTGAAGAGTTGGAGTTATTAGATGCTGCTGGAGCAGAACTAGATCTCGAATTAGTACATGCCGGCGAGTTGACACCTGTTTTCTTCGGCTCAGCTATGACTAATTTTGGTGTAAGGCCCTTCCTAGATGCCTTTCTAGAGATGGCTCAACGCCCAGTAGCTCGTTCAACAAAAGATGGACTAGTCGACCCACTGAGCCCGTCCTTCAGTGGTTTTGTTTTTAAATTGCAGGCCAATATGGACCCACGCCATCGCGATCGTGTTGCCTTCGTAAGAGTCTGTAGCGGACGTTTTGAAAAAGACATGACGGCACGTCTGGCCCGAACTGGTAAAGCAATTCGCCTCTCTCGTCCACAGAAGTTATTTGGGCAGGAACGTTCTGTAGTTGATGATGCCTACCCCGGTGATGTGATTGGCCTTAATAACCCTGGAATGTTTGCGATTGGCGATACAATATATATGGGACCTCGTGTTGAATATGAAGGAATACCGTGCTTCAGCCCTGAGATATTTAGTTGGTTACGTAATCCGAATCCTTCTGCATTTAAAAATTTTAGAAAAGGAGTGAACGAATTAAGAGAAGAAGGGGCAGTGCAAATTCTTTATGATACAGATCAGAGTAAGCGTGATCCGATCCTTGCTGCAGTTGGCCAGTTGCAGCTAGATGTTGTTCAACACCGTTTAGAGAATGAATATGGAGTGCTTACACGCCTTGAACCGATGGGATTTCAAGTAGCAAGATGGGTAAGTGGAGGTTGGCCAGCTTTCGAGAAAGTGGGTCGTATCTTTAATTGCAAATCTGTTCAGGATGCATGGCACCGACCAGTTCTTTTATTTAAGAATGAATGGAATCTAAATCAGCTGCTTGAGGATCATCCGCAGTTACAACTAAGCGCAGTAGCGCCTGTGGTTAGTGGTGTAGAGCCGATCAGCCTTTGATATGTGCTGTTAAGTCAGCCTTATCAAGCCCAAAAACTCGCGTTTTAGTGCCTGAACCAGCCAGAATCATTAAAGAATGTTTTGAAGTGAAGGTGGACAACCAATGGCTAATGCGTCCCTGTAAAGACGGAGGCACTGACTACGTCTGTTTTCGTGGACCTGGTTGCATGGATCAACCTCGTAGGGTTGAGATGCTGCTGGGCTCTCACCTTCCACCTCAGATGCCTTTACTTAAACGAAGGCAGTGGATGGGAGTGAGAGAGGCGTTGGTTTGTTGCGATCATCTCAAAAGGAATCAGGGTTATAGCTCTGGGCCTCCCCTTTTCTGAGCTGATCTAGATACGCTCTAATTAGTTAACCTAGATTCATGGCCTCGGATATTGGCTCAAGTTCGAATCCAGGGGCTCATGATCCCTACGCTCTCCTAGGCCTTGAGCCCGGAGCCAGCTTCGAATCTGTGCAAGAAGCAAAGATAAAGAAGCTATCGGAGCTTGGAGATGATCCTCAAGCTCGGGCGAAGGTTGAAGCGTCTTATGACGCGGTTCTGATGAGCAGTCTTAAGGAACGTCAGTCAGGGAAAGTCAGTAGTGCAGCTGTTAATGCCTCCCAGAGGGAAGATGGAAAGATACAGGCAGCAGGTGGAAATAGTGGTCCAAATGCTCTGCTTACACGTCTACGCAGTATCAATACACCAAGTTCTGAGGCTAAATCAGGGTTCTGGTCCATGCTCTCTCTGCCAGATGGGCAGGGCTTAACTGTTCGCTTGGTTTTAGGAGGACTTGCTTTACTGCTTGTGATTGTTGCACCAGTTGGTAGTGCGCAGCTCATACTTGCTCTATCAACAATTGGTCTGTTCTTGAGTCAGATAAGACGAGGGCGTCGGCCACTAGCTTCATTAGGCTGGAGTGTGGTTTTGCTTTCTACAGGTTTAATATTAGGTGGACTTCTCCTGCAGGGAACATCAGCTTTCATTAGTGAGAGCTTGCCAATTGCTGTTGATCAACTTGAGGCTTTGCCGGCTATTTTGTTGCTTTGGGCTGGCGCACTTCTCCTGGGCTAATGTATGAATATAAACGAAACAATGCCTGGCAATAACAAATCTAACTTTGCTAAGTTTGTTAATTGAATTATCAGATTAATATGGACTAATAATATTTGTCTTCAGTTCATGCTCTAGCGCTAATTCTGTTTACTATCTCATTCATTGTATGACTATTCTCTATATTTGATTTAAGTCAATCTAGGTATCGCCTGAAGTTTGCCAGAAATTAGTCGATAAGTTGCACCTGACCAGCTTTGAAATATTTCTGGCTCATGAGTTGCCACGATTAGCAATCGATCTCGAGATAGCTGTGCAAGTAGTTCCAATATTTCATTACGTACAGACCAATCCAGGCCGGCGGTTGGTTCATCAAGCAGCAATATGGCCGGTTGACGTAACAACTGAACTGCAAGAGCAAGGCGTCTTTGCTGCCCACCACTTAGTCGTTCCGGTGCTTGTCTGAGATCAATCTCAGCCAGTCCAACCTTCTTAAGAGCCTGCGTTTGCGTTTCTGTAGTTACACGTCTGTGTCCTAGCCGCATCTCTTGAGCCACTGTTAAGCCAAGGAAATGGCGCTCAGGAAATTGAAATACAACTCCGCACATCCAACGACGTTGACGTTGATTCAATGGTTTGCTTTCCCAGCAAACCTCCCCCTGCTGTGGGCTGGCTAGACCACTTATTAATTCTAGGAGCGTTGTTTTGCCACTTCCGCTAGCTCCTGCCACCACAACGGGTTGGCTTGCATGGGCTTTTAGATCGACTCCCTTCAACACTGGTTCTTCAGCTGTTGATGGACGGTAATGAAGGTCTTTGAGCTCCAGCATGTGCTCCTTGTTTGTATGGTCCTAGGAACAATCAATCTCTAGTTTGATTGATGAATGCTTGCTGAGGCAGCCACCTTGGTTTTTTGCCGCGATGATGCATGCAACTACAAGCTGTCATGGAAGTCCGTTTTCGAGAGGTTGACCCGTTTAACTGCTGGTTGTGGCTACGTTTTGCGGATATGCCTAGCCAGGGCGAGAGAAATTATGTCGATGGCATATTTGATAGTTGGTATGTGATTGGTCGTTTGGGTGGGTTCAACGCTGAGAACCTACAAGTTCATGAGGAAGGTGCTGATCTCAGTTGGATCTCTTATGAAAATGAAGATGCAAGATCAGTTATACCAGCACTAATGCACAACATCGGTCAATTGGAATATCAGGGTTCATGGGCTCGTTGTTGGGTTGATCTTGGCACAAGTGACTCACTTGCTCTTGATATATTGATTAATGCGCTACTTCAAATTGATTCAGACCTTGTCCAGCTAGAGGAAGTGTTGATTGGTGGAGTCAATGATGATTGGCCAGTTGAGCCTCATCCCGACAGCATTTTCCCTCTTCAGAGCTGAGATGGGTTGTGGCTGAGCTCCGACGAATTCTCGTTGAGTATCAACGGCTTACAGCTATAGATGGCGAAGTGGGGTGCTTGTATCTAAATAACAATGAATCGCACTACCTGCGACGGGTACTACGCCTTCGTTCGGGGCAATCTATTGCTGTTGTAGATGGTAAAGGCCATCTCTGGGAGGCCCATCTTCAGGGAGTTGATTGCTTGAAATTGTCAACACTTCCAACCCAACCAATTTTGCAGAGGTCTTTGCCAACCCCACAACTTTGTTTGGCTGTTGTGCTACCAAAAAGAGGCTTTGAAGATGTTTTGAGGATGTGTTGTGAACTGGGTATCAACCTTATTCAGCCTTTACGCTCTCAAAGGTGCACACCTCAGGCAGAGGATCGACCAGTGAGATGGAATACGATCCTTCGAGAAGCTGTTGAACAATCTGAGCAGCTTTGGCAGCCTACGCTTTTACCTCTTGCTGAAGCTTCAATATTGTGGACAAGTCCACCTGATAATTCAGCATTAGCCTTGGCGACTACACGGCGTCAGGGACTGATCGATCTCCAACTTTGGAATCAAGGCTTGACTCAAAATTTTAAACAACTATGGGTATCTATTGGTCCAGAAGGAGGTTGGAGTCCAAATGAAGAGAATTCAGCCGAAGCAGCCGGATGGGTGCCTGTGGGACTAGGGGATTCAATTTTGCGCACAAGCACAGCGGCTGTAGCAGCAACGCAGACGATGGTTTCCTGTCGTCGGATTAGAGCCATCGGAGACCAATAGATCTCTTTTTCATTACTTACAGCTAATTGCACAAGCTTGATCTATGCAAATTATATTCATTATCTTTTCTATCATACAGTAGTGTTATTACTAATTATCAGTGGATTAAAGTTGTCTAGAAGTTCACTTTATTTTTATTTAGCTGGTTGGATTAAATGAACCCAAGTAGAACCATTTAACTTATCTTATTGTTGATAGGTTTGAATAGAAAGAATCACTATATTCCCTTTGCAGCACAATATGCCCATTGGTCCGATAACGTTAGAAAATAATCTTCACTAGCTTTCCCTTTGCTCTATGAGCTAAGGGCAGTGCATCTCAAAACGATGTTCCTCATCCAACTTTCTCAGACACAGCATTGGCTTATAGCGTTCGCACTTAATGCTCTGTTGATTGCGCTGGCCCAGCGGCTGCCTTTACTTACTCCCGCTGGATGGGTTCATGCGGGAGCATTGGGAACCATCCTTTGGGGATGTCTTGGTTGGCAAGGATGGCTTGGGGTTGCTTTATATCTCGTTCTCGGATCCTTGGTAACGCGCCTAGGTATGGCTCAAAAGCAGCGAGCAGGCATCGCTGAGGCACGAGGTGGAAGGCGTGGGCCAGAAAATGTTTGGGGATCAGCAGCTACCGGAGCTGTAATTGCGATATTCATAAAGCTGGGTATTGGCTCACAGCCCTTATTGCTACTTGGCTTCACAGCTAGTTTTGCTGCAAAGTTAGCTGATACTTTTGGTAGTGAAATAGGCAAGCGATGGGGCCGAACCACCATTCTGATCACTACACTTAGGCCTGTTCCTGCTGGAACAGATGGAGCCATTAGTCTTGAGGGAACCCTAGCTAGTGGTCTTGGCAGTGTCTTGATGACTGCAGTTATGGCTCCAATGTTCTTACTTTCTCAAGGATCTCAAGCAATTTTGTTGGTAGCTGTAATAGGCTTTATGGCAACGCTCATGGAAAGTCTCCTAGGAGCAATTGCACAAGACAAGATTAGTTGGCTTAGTAATGAACTTGTCAATGGATTGCAGACAAGTTTTGCAGCATTAATGGCCATGGCCTTTGCTGTTGGGTTAGGCTTGACTGGCTGATTATTACTTCTGGGGACTTTTTTGCCCAGAGTTGAAGTTGCTCTAGCGCAACTTTTAATCCTCTCTGCAGCACAGCTTGATGGATCTTTTCTTGTCTTGCTAGCTGTCTGATGCTTAAACCATTAATATAGTGGGCGTATAGCCAGCGCTGTTGATCTCTATTGAGACTTCTTATAGCATTTTTGAGCCAAATACATTGTTGATCTGGTTCGTTTTGGCCTGGTGATTTGAGCTGGTCTAGTAAGGGCAAATTAGCTGGATCTCCATCTTCTCCTCTTGAATTATTTATTTGATCAAGTGAGACAATACGCGTTTGCCATTGATATTCTATGGCCTTTTGCCATCGTGCTTCACTTACTTTGAGTTTTTCAGCCAGTTGTTTTTGAGTAAACTGACTTAGCTGTTTTTGTAACTGCTTTTGCTGAAGTCTCATGCCTCGCACATATAGATCTCGCAGGCGCCATGGAACTCTAATGATTTGACAACGGTCGCGACGAAAATGAAGTATCTGGCCTTTAGCACGTGCCATCCCATAGCTACTTACTTGGAAGCCAAGACTGGCATCGAATTTTTCCATCGCCTTGATTAGTCCTAGGCTTGCTTCTTGGATTAGATCATCCTTTTCCTCTGTCCCTTTAGCAGCCTCTCGAGAGGCTGCTAGATGAGCAAGACCTAGATGGTCAAGAACAGCTTGGTTACGCTTTTGAATAAGTTCTGGCAAGCAACGTCGACGTTCATGGTTAGAACGCTTTTCAAGCTTTTTGATTGGGGCTCTTACTGATTTTCGTGACACAATTTGGCTCCATATCGACACTCTTTACTTTCAACATTTCTGTAACGCAGGTATACACGCCTAAGGATGAATGGCTGGGTATCTTTTGGGTGATTTCAACCCACCGTAGGAGTGAAGCTAGTTAGTGGTTCGAGTTGAGCCCAAGTCAGGAGTGATGACCAGGCCATAACCCTTTTATGGATCCAGCTATGTCCCTCAGAGTTGAGGTGTATACCATCTGGCTCGATCCAACTCAGCCAGTTAGGTTCCTCGAGCATGGCAGCATGTATTGGAAGAAAAGGCACGTCTGCCTCAAGGCAGGCATCCTCGAGTTGGGCTTCGTAAACAGATGCCGCCTGATTGGAATACCAGAGGCATTCAGCAAAAGGCATCACAGCTTCATCCACGGGAGTAAGACCCATCACCATTACTTTGGCGTTGCGTCTCATCTCTGTGAGTAGCTGTTGTAAACCAAAGCGGTAGGCATCGGCTGTGAGTTGAGGCCTGCCATCGGGTCGCCCAATACGTGCTGTGTCATTGAGACCTATTGCCAATAAAACTGCATCAGGAACCTGACGTCGAAGTTCACCTCGACATTGCCATTCCCTTTGCCAGCGCCTGGCAACACTTTCCAGTCCATCACCACGAACGCCAAGGGTGTAGACAACTGGTGCTCCTGGATCACTCATCCAATGGCATCGCAAGCGTTCACACCATCCGCCCGCCTCTCGATCGCCCCAACCATAGACACCACTGTCACCAATGACGATGAGTTTTTTCTGCATATTATTCATCACTCATTCATTGGGAATGGCTCAGCTTTGCAGATCGAGAATCATCGGACGCACTTTGGATGGGCCAAGCCAATGTTGCCTACACTGGTCGCTAAGGGTTTCTCCAATCAACGTCAAAGTTGCAAATACTATCGTCAGTAGGGCAACTTGAGCCCAGTTGAATGAGCCCAGAGATTCGATCAGTTGCCAACCCAGTCCAGTACCTCCAACCCAACCAACGACAACTGTTTCTCGCAGAATTACATCAGTTCGGTAGGCGGCGTAGGCCAGATAGCTCGGGCTTTGTCCACTAAAGCAGCCGTAGAGCCAAGCCGTTTGAGTTCCGCTACCAGATGCTCGCAGGGCTTGCCAGCCGCTATTACTTTGTTCATCCAAGCCTTCTTTTAAAAGACGACCCATAACGCCTAGGTTGTGAGCACCAAGTGCAAGAGCTGCAACAGCCAGACTTGTTTGGCTAAAAAGAAGCAATAACAAGGCAGATATAGGGGTTGGGATCAGTCTTAGTAGGGCCCAGATATAACTCTGCACTCCTATCCCTACGCGGCTTGGCCAGAGCATCATTCCCATTGGAGGGATGCCAATTGCTATACCCGCTGCAAGCAAAGTAACCATGATTGTGCTACTGACTAATTGGATCCAGGGGAGAGTGTTGAACGCGATTTTTAGTTCTGCCACCGTTGGCCATGGAAAAGCATTCCAGCTAACTGATTCGCTCAGATCAATATCAACTGCATTAAGCCAGGGGACACTTATTAGTGTAAGAATAATCATCAGGGCAACTGTAATGATCATCTGTTTGATTGCATTTTTAGATGATCTGAGATGACTACGGAACCAACTTAATATCTGCTCAAGGCTGAACATCACTCCAGCTAGCATCCAAAGAGGTGTCCACAGTTCCTGAAAATCAAGAGAACGAAAGGCGAGTTGAATGTCTATGCCAAGGCCACCCATTCCGAACACCCCTAATAATGTTGCTCCCCTTAGAGCACATTCGAGTCGATAACCGATGTAACTAATTAATACTGGGCCCATCTTTGGTCCTAGTGCAGTAATCAAAACAGGAAAAGGTTTTGATCCTGATTGTTGAAGGGCAATCAGTGCTCGACGGTCTTGTGTATCTAATTGATCACTAACTACACGAGCTACAAGTGCTGTGTAGGGGATGATGATGGCCAGAATTGCTACCCATGGGCTTAGTCCAAGTATCTGCAGTAAAAGCAGACCCCAGAGCAGTTCGTGGATCGCTCGCGGAATTGCTAAAAACCTGCGAATGACAATGGCTGGCCAGCTTTGACCCACACAGGTTTGCCAAACCACGCTGGCGCTCGCTACACCAAGCAAAATCCCTAAAAAGGAGCTTATAGCCCAACTAAAAAGAGCTGTTGCCACAGTGATCTGCAGTCCATGCCATGCGCTTTGAACTACTACTGGATCAAGAGATGGCTGAAGTGCTGCGCCAACAAACTCCACAAGCAATAGCCGGCCACCATCGTGAACGTTGGTGACTACCACACCAATCACAGGTATAAGGGCAAGAGCCGGTAACAGGCTCAGGATTGTTGGTGTTGGACTTAAGCGATTCATTCAGATCGGTAGATCCAAGCCAAAGCTTTTGCATCCAACTCATTTGATGGATGGTCGAACACGATGGAACCAGAGCGAAGGCCGATGACTCGATCGAAGTTGTGGATTAGATCGGGTTGATGCATGCTCATGAGCAATGTCCTATGGATGGCCAAAGGACTAATAATCGCGTTGGCCAATAAGAGATTGAGCACTTCTTCAATCAGGGTTGGGTCAAGACTGAATAGCGGTTCATCAGCCAAGATCAGTTCAGGTCTTTGTCGGAGGACACGAGCCAATGCCACACGTTGTCGTTGTCCACCGGAGAGTTCGCCGATAGGCGCGGAAATCAGATCGGTTGATAGTCCAACTGCCTGAAGACATTCCTTGCAGGCATTGATCTCTAATGGGTAAATCAGATTTGCAACAGCCCAGAGAAGGTTTCGGCTGCCAAGAGCACCTGCGTTGATATTTTGTGCAACGTTGAGCTCTTCAATAAGACGAAGGTCTTGCCAGAGCGTTCCGATTGCCTGCCGTTTTCCTTGTCGTAGGTTTTGCATTGAGTGACCCTGCCAGAGCACCAATCCTCTATTAGGAGTGAGACTGCCGTTTGCTACTGCTATAAGACTGCTCTTGCCGGCACCGTTACTGCCAAGCAATGCAATGCGCTCGCCAGAGCTAATCGTTAAATCGATATTGTTAAGTCGAATACCTCTAGGGCCATGTACTCGCACCCCTTTTAACTCAAGCAGAGCATTCACTGAATTTTACCGAGTTCACGTCCAACCTTTTCGATCTTGCTGTATTGATCTATTGACGCTGGGATGAAGCGACTAGCACCGAAAAGCGCAAGAATTTTGCGTTGACTTGATGATTGATTATTCAAATTGAGCAGAGCATTTTGTAGCCGTAATGTGAAGCCAGAGCCAAATCTATGATCGAGATTCGGTTGTGCCAGCCAGTGATAATCCGCATAGGGTGGACTGCGCCAAATTACTTTTACTTTTTTTGGGTCTGCACGGCCATTTTTTATCGCTGAAATCCACACCTTTTCGTTGAGGGCTCCAGCTTCAAATGAGTTGCTTTGAACAAGGGCAATGGTCGCGTCATGGCTACCGCTGAATCCTGGATGCTGTCCAGCAAAATCATTTAGTTCAACTCCAGCTTGATAAAGGAAATATTGAGGCATTAGACGACCAGAGGTGGAGCTTTCAGAACCGAAAGTGAAGCGTTTGCCTTGGAGAATTTTAAGCCCATTTATATTTTTAATCTGGCCAAGTCTGCTGGCTTTGTTTGCTATAAATACACTATGGAAGTTTGCATCAAAGTCACGTTGTGCTAGTACTTGAGCTCCGGGCTTCTGTAATCTGGCCTGCACCCCGGTAAGCCCTCCAAACCAAACAAGATCTAGGCTGCCGGTGCGAAACGCACTAACTGCAGCAGCATAGTTAGTAACAGGTTTATAGCGAATTGGTACGTTCAACTCCCGATTGAGTTCGGATGAAAGAAGTTTGTATAGGCGATTGAGTTTTTCTGGATTTTGGTCGGGTATTGCACCAACATTAAGAGTCTGTCGGGCTTCATTGCTACAAGCCACTAATCCTATACTTGTGATCAGCGCGGTGACTCCTAACGCCCTACATTTTTGTGGGAACATTTTTGAACTGATTGGCTGGTAATTAAGGGGAGTTAGGTCTTTTTTAATGCTTTGCTAAGGCGCTCTAGTCCATCACAAATCGTCTCATGAGAGGCGGCGCAGGTAAGGCGGATACAGCTATCGTCACCGAAGGCTGCACCTGGCACCATCGCTAAACCGTAGTTCTCAAGTGCTTGCTTGCAGAAACTCATCGAGTCGAGGCTTCCAGGAGGAAGTTGTGGGAAGGCGTAAAACGCACCCTGGGGAGCTACTAGCTGTACTCCCTCAATGGCCATCAAGCCATTAGTAAGTACTTCACGTCTTGAACTGTAGCTACTGGCCATCGTGTTCACACATTGGCGCGATCCTTGCAGAGCGGCTAATGCTCCGCGCTGGGCGAAACTACAAACATTGCTTGTGCTCTGACTCTGAAGAGCAGTAGCTGCTTTTATCGCATCAGCTGGCCCAGCTAAATACCCCAGTCGCCAACCAGTCATAGCCCAACCCTTAGCAAAGCCATTGACGATGAAGGTTCTATCGGCAAGATCGGGAGCCACGGCTGAGAAGCTGTGGTGTTTTTGGCCGTCACAAAGTAGTAACTCATAGATTTCATCACTCATTACAAGGATTTGTGGATAATCCCGAAGCAGCTCAGCTACACCCTCCAGCTCTTCGTAAGGCATCACACGGCCAGTTGGGTTGCCTGGGGAATTGAGTAATAAAAGACGTGTTTTTGGTCCGATAGCGGCCTCGAGGCTATTGAGGTCAAGGCAAAAACCTGTCTCGGTCGTTGAAGGCAAGAGTTTGACTTGAGCACCTGCTAAGTGCGCCATCTGTGGATAGCTCAGCCAGTAAGGGGCGGGGAGCAGCACCTCATCTCCAGGATTGAGGATCACCTGAAAAAGGTTAAAGATTGCTTGTTTTCCACCATTAGTGACCAAAACTTGCTCAGTTTCGGTAGGCACTCCGTTCTCTTTGCTGAGCTTTAAGGCAATGGCTTCACGGAGTTCAGGGTCGCCGGCCGCTGGGCCATAGCGAGTCATGCCTTTACGAAGCGCATGCACCGCAGCGTCAATGATGAAACCGGGAGTATCGAAATCAGGCTCGCCTGCACTCAGGCTACAAATATCGCGGCCCTCTTGCTGAAGGGCTTTTGCTCTGGCACTGATTGCCAGCGTGAGGGAGGGTTGAAGGGCAATGGCCCGATCGGAAAGGTAATGCGGGCCAGCCATCGGTGCCGCATCCCTCCTTTGGGATGCCCTTAAACTTCTTATCCTGCCCTATGTCTGGTCATAAACAAGCAAATTATGCATAGATGCAGGATTAATGGGCATGCATATATTTCGCTGTATGAGCTGTGGAACAGGTATTCCAGCAAATAATCCTTGGTAAAGATGGAATACGCCGCTCTCTGTTCTTGGCAGTTTTACTAGTGGTTTGTTCCTACTGGTTTTGGTCTTACTTGTGTCGGTGCATTTCGGCTAAAGGCTGCTGCAATTACGGTGGCCGTTGCACTTCGGATGGCTGTTGCACCATGAATGGCTGTTGCACCACGAATTTTTTGTTTGTAATGAGATCGGATGGAATCTTGTCGGGTCTGTGATTTGCCAGTCACAAATACTCAGGTAGTTGTTAGTCGCGGAAATCCTCAAGCGAAGTTAATGCTGATTGGTGAAGCGCCTGGTGCCTTTGAGGATGAAATAGGAAAGCCCTTTGTAGGACGATCTGGAAAAGTTCTTGATCGATTGCTTGAAAGTGTCGGTCTTGACCCGCAAACCGACGTCTACATAACAAATGTTGTCAAATGCCGCCCGCCAAATAATCGTCGACCAACGGGTAATGAAATTGCTTCATCTCTTCCCTGGTTGCAACAACAGATTGAATTGGTTGATCCTTATGTGATTGCACTGGCAGGTTCGACTGCAGTTGAGGCAATCCTTGCGAAGAAGGGTGGGATTACACGTCTTCGCGGTCAGTGGCAGGATTGGCAAGGACGTTTACTGATGCCGCTTTTGCATCCTGCTTATCTTCTTCGCAACCCTTCCAAAGCAGAGGGAGCCCCGATCGCGCTCACAAGAGGAGATCTTATGGAGGTATGCAGCAGACTTAATCAAATCAAGCAAAACTCACTTGTGTCAGAAATGGATTTAGCTCGGGATCGACAGCCATGATCGAAACTATGGCCGTATCTCCCAGCAGCGCATCTCAGAGATATGAAACCCAGATCAAACGACGTCTAACCCGCACTGTGATGGTGGGGGGAGTCGCCATCGGTAGTGAACACCCTGTCAGGGTGCAGTCGATGATTAATGAAGATACCCTTGATGTTGAGGGTGCAGCGGCTGGTATTCGACGACTGCATGAGACTGGTTGCGAGATCGTACGTCTCACGGTTCCATCCCTTGCCCATGCCAAGGCTGTTGGCGATATTTGCAAACTGCTTAAGCAAACCTATCAACCAGTACCCCTGGTAGCAGATGTACATCACAACGGCATGAAAATTGCCCTTGAGGTGGCAAAGCATGTCGACAAAGTGAGGATTAATCCAGGTCTATTCGTATTTGAAAAGGTCGACCCCGATCGTTCTGAGTTTTCCCCCGAGGAGTTAGCTGTCATAAGTGAGCGGATAGTTCAGAGCTTTGAGCCACTTGTTGTGCTGCTTAAGCAGCACAACAAGGCTCTGAGAATTGGAGTGAACCATGGTTCTCTAGCTGAACGCATGCTTTTCTCCTACGGCGATACGCCCCGGGGCATGGTCGAATCGGCAATGGAATTCGTGCGTATCTGTGACTCGTTGGATTTTCACAACATCGTTATCTCGATGAAAGCTTCTAGGGCTCCAGTAATGCTTGCTGCCTATCGATTGATGGTTGACACCATGGATCAAGAGGGATTCAACTATCCCCTTCATTTGGGTGTAACTGAGGCTGGTGATGGAGACTACGGTCGTATTAAAAGCACGGCTGGTATTGCCACACTTTTAGCGGAAGGGCTTGGAGACACGATCCGTGTATCTCTCACAGAAGCACCAGAGAAGGAGATACCCGTTTGCTATTCGATTCTTCAGGCACTGGGGCTGCGCAAGACGATGGTCGAATACATCAGCTGCCCAAGTTGTGGGCGCACTTTGTTCAACCTTGAGGAGGTAGTAAATAAAGTCCGCGATGCCACATCGCACCTTGTCGGTTTGGACATAGCAGTGATGGGCTGCATTGTTAATGGTCCAGGTGAGATGGCAGATGCCGATTACGGCTATGTCGGTAAAGGTCCTGGAGTCATAGCTCTCTATCGCGGCCGAGAGGAGATTCGTAAGGTGGCCGAGCAAGAAGGTGTGCAAGCCTTGATCCAGTTGATAAAGGAAGACGGTCGTTGGGTTGATCCGCTTTTAAGTCGTTAGGGTGTGTGATCAGTCCAAGCAGGACGCATGTCTTTATTTAGGATTACTAGCTCAATAGGCCGCAAGCGCGCACCCTGGCTGATTATTCTTGGGGTGGGAGGGGTGTCTACAGCTGTGGCCTTAGCATCCCCAGGTTTGGGACTGCCTAGCAGTAGCTCTTCAGCAATAACCGATAGCCCTAAAGAGGTAATTGATCAGGTTTGGCAGATTGTTTATCGTGACTACCTTGATTCAACAGGTAAATACAACATTGAAAATTGGCAACAATTAAGAAGAGACTTGTTAGCCAAAAGCTATTCAGCTCCGTCGGAAGCCCACGAGGCTATCCGTGGGATGTTGGCGAGTCTAGATGATCCATATACACGTTTCTTGGATCCAAAGGAATTTAAAGAAATGCGGATTGATACATCAGGAGAACTAACTGGTGTTGGCATTCAGCTTTCTCTCAAGAAAGATACCAAGGAGCTTTTGGTTGTATCACCAATTGAAGGGACACCAGCTTCAAGGGCCGGCATCCTGCCCAAAGATGTAATTATTTCTATTGACGGCAAATCAACTAAAGGCATGTCAACTCAAGATGCAGTGAAGTTGATAAGAGGCAAAGAAGGTACTAAGGTTACACTTGGTTTGAGACGTAAAGGCAATATTATTGAGGCCCCATTGATACGTGCTCGTATAGAAATTCACGCGGTAGATAGCCAGTTAAATACAACAAAAGATGGGATCAATATTGGATATATACGCTTGAAACAGTTCAATGCTTATGCCGCCAAGGATATGCGTACCGCTATCAAGCGATTAGAGAATGATGGTGCTGATGGCTATGTTCTGGACCTGCGGAGTAACCCAGGTGGTCTACTTGAAGCCAGCGTCGATATTGCAAGACAATGGCTTGATGAGGGCATAATCGTTAGCACAAAAACCCGTGATGGCATCAAGGATTTTCGCCGTGCGACTGGCAAAGCTCTAACAACACGCCCTGTAGTGGTATTGGTAAATGAAGGTTCAGCCAGCGCCAGTGAGATCCTTTCGGGAGCTCTACAGGACAATGACCGCGGCCTGCTTGTAGGACAGAAGACATTCGGCAAGGGTTTAGTCCAATCTGTTCGTGGTTTGTCTGATGGCTCAGGACTAACAGTCACGATTGCAAAGTACCTAACTCCAAACGGAACTGATATACATAAAAATGGTATCAAACCTGATATCAAAGCTGTTATGACAGCTGACGAAATAAAAAACATCACACTTGAAGACCTAGGAAGTGAAAAAGATAGCCAATACAAAGTTGCAGAAACTACATTAATTAAATCTATAAACAAGATTGATAATGGAGATGTGTACAACCCAAAAAGTGCAAATCTTCATTCTGCTATTTAAGCTTGGATAGCCTAGTCAGTTATTTAAATATTATCTGTAATGATATTTATATCAGAAAATATATTATACTTCAATTAAATCTTAAGTAACGGGCTGCATCAAGCCACCATCACCGCCTGAATTGGAGTCATCGTCGTCGTTCTCCGCGTCAGTTTGTATAAGGGCATAAATGAAAAAAACAGCAAGGCTGAATAATCCAGTAACTAAGCCCATGGAATTTTGACTGCTGCTTATATCGATGAATTCCCCCAAGGAAGCTTTAGCCACTCATGAAAATGTAACAAAGAATTGCGCGTTTGTAAAGAGATCTTCACATTCGAGGTCTCTGCGTTGCTTAGAGGCTGATCACGGCCTCATTGCGCTTTTTAGCTTGCTCTTCCCTTTGGTTTGCAGTTAGTCCATCTGCGTTAGGTATCTCAGCCTCCATAAGGCGCAACCATTCCATGAGTTGTTCAAGCTGCTTCTCGACAGGAAGTACGCCAAGGCCTCGCACCATCACTATTGCTTTTTTGCCATTGCCAGCTTGGTAAAGCAAGCGGCCGTGAAGATGCTGAGGTAACCCCTGCCTTAATAAACGAAAGGCTGGTTCTTCCATTGGTGTTTCCATAGCGATGTTTGGTTTGTCAGGTCTAATTCTCGAAATTCCGCAACGGCGCGCTATCAGCTTGAGCTCCATAAGTTGAAGTAGCGATTGGACAGGTCCTGGTATGGCTCCGTAGCGATCATTCCAACTGGCTGCTAATTCAATCAAGGCTTCAGCAGATTCACATTTGGATGCGGCTCTATATGCAGCTATTTTCTCGTCAGCATCAACGATCCATTCTGCTGGTATAAATGCTGTCACTGCTAGGTCGATTTGAGTGTCATCAACAGAGGGGATGTTTTGACCCTGTATTTCAGCTAGAGATTCTTGCAGCATTTCCATATAAAGATCAAAACCAATCGTTTCCATCTGACCGCTTTGTTCCACTCCGAGAAGATTTCCAACCCCGCGGATTTCCATGTCCCGCATTGCTAGCTGATATCCACTTCCAAGTTGGGCAAATTCTTGAATAGCTCTGAGTCTCTGCCTAGCAGCATCGCTCAATGTTGCTTCTCCTGGGTAGAACAACCAAGCATGGGCTTGTACGCCACTACGTCCGACACGACCACGTAGTTGATAGAGCTGTGCAAGACCAAATTTGTGTGCATCTTCGATGAGTATTGTGTTAACTCGAGGTATATCTAGACCACTTTCAACAATAGTAGTGCAGAGCATTAAATCTGCATCTCCAGCATTGAAGGCAACCATTGCGCTTTCGAGCTCCCCTTCTGCCATTTGACCGTGAGCTACAAGTAACTTCAGCTCAGGGAGCATTTGCCTAAGATTGCTAGCAACATCTTCAATACCCTCTACCCGTGGAACAACATAAAACACTTGTCCACCACGGTCAATTTCTTGTCGGATAGAACTACGAATTGCTTCTTCATCTTGAACCGCTAGATGAGTTTTTATAGGTCGGCGAAGTGGAGGTGGAGTAGTAATAAGGCTCATTTCTCTTACGCCTGAAAGACTCATATGCAGCGTACGTGGGATTGGCGTTGCTGACAGAGTAAGAACATCTACATCTTTGCGGAGTGCTTTGATCTTTTCTTTTTGATTAACACCAAATCGTTGTTCTTCATCGACAACTAATAGAGCAAGCTTTTTAAATATTGTACCTTTACTTAGTAGTTGGTGAGTACCAACAACAGCATCAATAGTACCTTCTTTTAATCCATCTAGAATTGTTTTTCGTTCAGATGTTGTTCTAAAGCGGTTGAGTAAAGTAACCTTTATCGGATATGGGGCGAAACGTTCTGAGAGTGTTCGCCAGTGTTGTTGAGCAAGAACAGTTGTTGGGGCTAACATAGCTACTTGATGACCTGCAGTAATTGCCTTAAAGATGGCTCTTATTGCAACCTCTGTTTTGCCAAAGCCAACATCTCCACAAACAAGTCGATCCATCGGCTGAGCTGTTTCCATATCTCGCTTTACATCAACAACTGCTTTCAATTGATCAGGTGTAGGTTCATATGGGAAGGAATCTTCTAATTCCTGTTGCCAGGGTCCATCGGTGGGGAATGCATAACCTGGAGCTTGTTGTCGCTCTGCATAGAGCTTGACAAGATCCATTGCAACCTTACGAACTAATTTACGTGTTCTTTCCTTGACTTTGTTCCATGTTGAACCACCCATACTATTGAGCTTTGGTGGATTTTCACTTGTGGCTCGATACCGCCCAAGGCTGCCTAGTTGGTCTGCTGCAACACTAAGTTTGCCATCTAGATATTGGATAACTAAGTAGTCACGAATTTCACTACTTATAGCCATCTTCTCCATCTTAAGAAAACGACCGATGCCATGATTACGATGGACAACGAAGTCCCCTGGGCACATTTTGTTAGGGTCGACTGTGCGGCTTGATGAACGTCTTCGACGGCGGACATATCCATTTGACACTAAATTCTGTTGGCCAAAGAATTCGCGGTCAGTAATCAGGACAATTCGCCATGCTGGCAGTATCAAACCTTCAAGATCTGTTGTGCCATTGGTTTTTAAAGCTACAGGTGTGTTTTGCTCGAGTAATCGTTGTATAGCAGGTATATCATTCACATTTGGTACGAACCGAGTAATACACTCGTGTTCTTCTAATAAGGCAACAGCTCGACTGGGTTGTGCTGATAATAACCAAACTGATATATGATCTTTTTGATAATTTTTTATTTGTTCACCAAGCTTGCCAAATTGATTTGGATTTGCAATTATTGGTCTACTTGAAAGATCAAAGGCATTTAGATGTCCATCATCCTCAACTAATTCGGCAAGGTCGAAACTGCTAAATGCTTCAACCATTGCATAGCTTTCTTTGACACTGCGATGTAAGATAGGAGGCCAAATCTTGTTCTGTTCTTCAGAACTTAAGCCAATGCTATCAGCCACTTCTAAATAGTGATTAATGGTGTGATTAAGCCATTGCTTGCCATGTGCTGCTCCATGACGTCTTTCGTCTGCAGCGATATAACAGTTGGTGGGTATGTAGTCGAGAAGAGACGCCGGATTATGCCATGCAATCCCCAGTAACCTTCGCATCCCTTCTGGTGTGCGCCCCTCTAAGAGTTGCTCTTGTTCTTCATTGCTTATGAGCCGATCGAGGGCTTGAGGCATAGACTCTCGAAGTTTTTGTGCAATTAATGGGCTAAAACCTGTTGGTGTTAGGTAAAGGTCACTAACTTCGTCAAGTGATCTTTGACTAACTGGATCAAATTCTCTTATTTTATCTAATTCATCACCGAATAATTCCAGTCGAATAGGTAGTTCAGTGCTGACTGGAAATATGTCAATAATGTCACCTCGTCGACTCCACGTACCTTCTTGTTCAACAGTTGCAACTCGCACATAGTCAAGCATAGCCAACGTTTTACTTAGTGTTTCAAGATCTAGAGTTTGGCCACTAGATAATCTTCTGCATTGACCAGATAGTGCTTCAGGTGGTGGGAGATGGGGCTGTAGACATCGCTCTGTTGCGACGATTGCCAAATTATTATTGTTATCTTGGCAAAGTAATTCACTTAGAATTTGTATTTGCCCCCATATTATTTCACTTGTGGGATCGAACGGCTCGTAGGGTGAACTCTCACTAGTTGGATAAAGATGGATACTCTTCCAGCCCATCATTTCCAATAATGAAAACCAACGCCCAGCCTCCTCAAGCGTGGGAACAATAACCAACAAAGGGCAGTTGTCTCTTTTTGCTATGGAACTAGCTACTAATGCTCTTCCAGCCCTGCCTGCTCCACGGATGAGCAACCTGTTTTGCCGTTGGCACCTCTCGACAAGATCAGCTGTAAGTGAACTGTTTTGTAGCTGTCGAATTACGGAGCTCAGAGGCATGATTTTAAATGGTTTGCAAAATTGTTATCAATCCTAGCTACAGAGTGATTACAAGTAGACATTCAGCTAATGATTATTTTGTCTTGCTAGTGGTCACGTGGATAAAATACTAAATAATACGTGTATTCTAGAAATAATAATCAGTTTCTTAGTTCTATCGTGGGTAGAATATTATTTTCCAATGTCTTGCTTATTAATTCGGGACCGTAGCGAAGAGTGATTATGGTAACAAATATTATAAGCAAGGATAGCATCGGATATGTAACACTGTATTTAAAGAATTGTCGTATTTTGTTAGCATGGTGTGGATTTGCTGGTGGATATTCCATAAGTAGATCTTGGTGAATTTTATTTGTATTTGAGTTGGTTGGGTGTAAATCCCAGGGGTTATCAGTTTCCAATGAGTTTTGGTGCCAATCTAAAAATATTTTAATCATCTTATCTTCGGAAAGAAGCTTTATATTTTCTTGTTTCATATAGCCCATCTGTTCATTGAAGGTCTGAGTTTGAAGAACTAGGTAGTCTTCACTAAATATGCTATAAAATGTTCGCAATTGACGCTGCTTGAACATAATAAGCTTGCATAATAATTTGTTTTTCATAAAAGCTCGGTAATGGCGCACAATTATTCGTGCCCTATTATTTGACAATGGTATATGATCTAGTACTTGAATATATCTTGCCTTATCAGTTGCCCCCTTAAAGATTACTACTCTTCCTGGGGGTATAAATATCTGAGAAATGAATTCATCCTTGCTACCATCTTTTTCGGTATACACACTTCTGAGATGCATACTATCTTTGTGTACTGTTTGATTAAAACTTTTAATTGTCTTCCTATTTACTTCGTTGCCAGGCAATGAATTGCCATGCATCCAAAAAATGTGTAGAATATCTAAATGATTTTCAATAATTCGAGACCAGTCACATTTAAAGTCAATAAAGGCTTGCTCATATTCTTTTTCTTCTAGTTCAAATCCATATGCTTCGGGTTGAATATGGTCAACAGGTGTGTTGATTTTAACATCCTCTAATCGGGTCTGTGCCTTTCCTGAATAATATATATATATATAATCACCTTTTTCTATACAGGGATATTGAAAAAGATTGACATGTTTAGCGAAGTTTTTGTAGGCTTTATCGACGATATGTGTACAAGTTATTGTTTCGTTATCTCCATTTACGCTTGATGACGTAAATCTCGCACCATGATATGGACAGATGATTTCACCATTTTTGATATCTCCTCCGCGGAATGATGCACCTCGATGTCGACAAAAATCTTTTACACATTTAGGTTTGTAATTTTGATCTCGAAAAATAACCAGTGGCTCATTGAACATTGAAAAATAATATATGGCATCCTTCGTTAAATATTCAGTGGTACATACAGCGTACCAGCCCAATAAACCGACATTTGGGCGACTAGCAGTTTCAGCTGATGACTGAATTGGCAACTTTGATTGGAAATTTCTAGCATTCTATAATGGCAAACACCTGTGCCAGCAAAAACTTGATCATATTGCAATGATGTTAATATTATGTAATTTTCAGAAGAATGCCAACTTCCTATATGCAGTAGAGCTTTTCGAAAAACATTCTATAACTATTGTGACTGACGAAAATTGATGAATTAATTAAATACTTATAACCATAATACCATCGATCTGCAATCTCATCGATACTTACGGCATGATCATCTTATTTAGATTGTTAACATAAGGAGTCGATTGATAGGTTTGTCTAACATCTGTCATGGGATCTTATTAATGCTTGATTATTATATATCTCTTGTTTCTACAACCATTGGGACTGTATTTATTATTGCAAAGACCATTTAAAAGTCATTCTTTTCTACTGTGTATAATAATGACCATTTGGTCAATGTGCTTCCGAATAACTATTGTCTGCATACTCTTTGTATAAAGTTACTTGCTTGTATTTACTATTGCTTACACTTTGACTTTTAGTATACTCAAATTAAATAAAAAAATATATTTTATAATAACAAATTTTATTGCAACATTTAAAAAAGACTTCATTCCTTCTATTAGTTGGTGTTGACAGTTTGCTAATATACTATATTTCCCAGTTGTTGTATTCAAGTTTCAACATATTTTTGAATAAAGCAAGACTTATTTAATAAATTGTATGTATCTTCTAATCATTGGACACCCTCTTTCATGCATCTCTTTATTCACTCAAGTTATTAATGGGCCAGATATTTATACCTGTTCGTAGTTAATGCCTTTTAAAGTTTATTTTTAAAAATAGATTATATCAACAGTAATTTGACTGTGTTCAGAACAGTTATCATTTATTTCATCGATAGATAAAAATAGAAAAAAGCAGTTTAGAATTATTACGCAGTAGGTAATATATGTTGGTTTTAGCTGTGTCTTTCAGATTAACTTATCTCTTCTAGATAAATATTGAACCGATGAAGTTCTTCATTAGTTAACTTCTGTCGGCTATTAACATTTAGTTTTTCTTGAAGAAATGATTGGCCTTGTTCAGTTGTCCAGCTCAGTTTCTCAAGAAGCAGGTCAGATTGCTTTAGCAGGTCAGTTCTGCGTATTGGTCCTGCTGCCTGCTCGGCTCTTTCTCCAGGAACGATTTCCTTTAGTCGCTTTAGAAAAGCAGTTAGGTCGTTATATTGGGTAATAGTATGACGGCTTGTGCGACCAAAGGCTCTTTCTAGGTATATCTTCTCTTGTTTTCTGTCCCATCCAATCCTCTTCAGTTCTAAATCGATCTCTGCAAGTTCATCACTCCAATCTTCAGGTTCGCTTGCATTTTCAATTTGTTCTACATATGAATTTTCCTGTTTACCTGAATCTCTGTATAGATGTTTTTCTTTTAATTTAACTTTTTTCTCTGGAAGGGAATGCTTGAATGATGCAACAACTTGGTTTGGTAGCACTTCCTGTTGCCAATCGCCTTTTATGTTGCTTTGACTGCTACCTAGTCTCGTGATAAGTCTTTCAAGAGCACGATCTTCTGCAGCTTCTGCTGTGCTTGCCTCGCCAAGAGCACTGCCCAAGGGCTCCTCCGCTTGCCAGGCAGAAACCTCAACGATGCAACGTTCAGCTTCTATGTGGCAAAGCCTTGCTTGGATCCTCATCGACAACTCCTGCGATAAAACCTTATAAGCTCTCTAATACGGTTGAAGTCTATCAAGTTAGATTGGCTATAGGGCAAAAGACCTTAATTGTCACTCCTGGGATGGATTGCATATCGTTTTCCCCCTTGGTTTCATGGCCAGATTCTTTTAATCACTGATTGGAGTAGTCTAGTATTTACAATTTACAATTAAAATCTTCTAAACACTTCGTTATTTGTACTTTAGAATAGCAACTTGTAATCTTGACAAATAGCTTGCATCACTTATACAAGCTGCTAATTTCTCTGGCTCCTTTAGCTTAATCATCTAGATTGAATAAATGGCTACATTGTTGCACTCTTTTCATATAATTAACTTTTTTATTCAGTCTAGCATTTTTAGTAAAGTTTTTCATGAGAGCACTAAATGTATCTTTCTCCATAGAATCTATTTATTTGTCAACAGAAGAGATCTATCAATTATTATGTATTATTGTTAGACACATATCTGTATAAGCACGACTCACCGAGAATATATTAATTTATTGTGATGGAAACTTGCCTCTACAAATAACCCCATTTAGCTATAAGCTATTTTGATTAATATTCTTGCTTGCAAGATAACGCGATTTACCGTGTTAAGACTGTTTATCATCTAAAATATATTTCAATACTCCATTTTTCTAGATTGATGCGCTCTGCTCAATCTGTCTTTTATTAAATAATTATATCGAATTTTACTAAACATTCTTCTTTTCCGATCAGAGATGCCTAGAGCAGGGTTTGGCTAATTGCGAATTATTTTCGCTTTTCTTACATAATAAACTAATTACTTTATTTTCTGGTACACCACTAGGCCTTTCCCTTTTGTAAATAAATAATCAGATATGCGTATAAATTATTCTATTGAAGGGCCTGTAATATTATATGCTAATGAGTCTGACATTGGCATAAGAATTATTGCTAATGACTGGCAGCTAAATTGATCTATTGCCCAGTTTCTCCCCTATAGTTGGGTTGAGTTGCTGAATCAATACGCGAGATTCAGCAACCCCTTTACCCTCAAGTTGGGCTTGCCTAATAAGTAGTGGCCAATCATGCGTGCTAACAATTATTCCTAACTCAGGTTCAAAGCCTAGGATCGTTCCTGGCTGATTCGTGTCTACTTGCCAACGACCTATCAGTGGACGTACATTTTTAGATAGGTATTTACTCAGTACCTCTATTAATGGTTCTGTAGTTATAATTTTCAATCGCTTTCCCTTCCAGGCAGTAACTGCATTAGGACAAAGGCCCATGACTTTTCGATGAATATCTATTGCCGAATGATTCCAGTTGATTATGTGATCAGGTTTAGTGAGCATACGTGCATATGTAGGCTTACCTTCAAGTTGCTCTTGTTTTGTGACATTTAGCTGGTTTATGTGCTTTAATCTTTGCCCTGATGTTGATGCAATAATCTTAAGCAAGGCTTCTATCATTAAGCTTGCAGTAAGTTCACTCAAACGCTTACCTAGCTGATTAGCATTCTCTAGTAGGCCGATTTCGATACTTTCTTGGAGCAATACAGGGCCAGTGTCAAGACCTTCTTCCATAGCCATTATTCCCACACCTGTAACTTTATCCCCACTTAATATGCTCCACTGGATTGGTCCGGCGCCGCGCCAACGTGGCAGCAGCGACCCATGCCCGTTCCAACAGCCTAGTAGAGGTTGATTTAGCACCTCTGCGGGCAGGATTTGGCCAAAAGCAACTACTATTGAAATATCGGCATTTAACTCGGCTAATTCCTTCTGGAGCTCATAATCATCTCGTAGTTTTTCTGGCGTGAAAACTGATAAACCAAGCTCAATAGCTCTTAATTTGACTGGTGAAGGAATTAGTTGCTTGCCTCGCCCTCTCCTTCTGTCGGGTTGTGTTACAACAGCAACTAGATCATATCCTGAATTGACGAGAGCATTGAGAGTTGGCAGGGCATAAGTTGGGGTGCCCCAGAAAATTACTCTCACGCTTCTCCGCTTATTGATAGCCCATTAACCCACACATGCGGGCTGGCTCCATTGTGGGTAATTACTTGCTCAGCTTCCATATGTTCGATGCTGTTAAGTAACGTTCGTATATCACCAGCTACCGTGGCTGCCTCGATAGAAACCTTTTCCCCTTGGTTAATTATCCAACCACTAAATGGTAGTGAAAATGAACCCTGACTTGGTTTGACACCAGCATGTAGAGCATTTAGGCCTTCAATTAGAACAAATGTTTCTGCAAAGCTGTTGTGATGTAAATGGTTATTTGTGGTGTTTAGATTTTCTGTACTACTTACCTCAAACCAATCTGGTCCTACAGACACCTTTGCGCCTAAACCTGCGTGGCCTGTGGGTTCAACACCAAAAGCCCGTGCAGTAGCTTCAGAGTGGAGGAGATTATCGAGTTTACCCTCGTTAATTAGGCATAATTTTTGAGTCGGTGTGCCTTCTCCATCGAAGCTAGTTGCTCCTATATTTGCAGGGTGCAAGCCATTGTCGTGCAGGCAAAAGAATGGAACAGCTATCTTGCTTCCTAGTGAGTCTCGCTGACTAAGACTCACACCATCGAGTATGGCGCGGGCATTGAACATGCTGCTGAAGGCACCTATTAGATCTAGGAATGCATCTGGTGTGAAGCACACTAGATAGCGGCCAGTATCGATTGGCGCATAATTAAGGTGACTGATTGTTAGTTCAGCAGCCTCATCGATGCAACCATCAATATCTAGGTCTTGACTACCTAGGGCAAGGCGAACAGCTCCACCGCTACGAGGTTTTCTTCCACTCTCTTCTGCACGGGCATATAGGTATATGCTTGCATTAGTGCAGTCTATTTGACGTAGAGCACCATCACTATTCAGGTAAATACGTTTAGAGATTGATTCTGCTAGACCATTATAAGGAATAGTTTGAATAGCTATATGTCTTTCCAGAAGTCTGGCTTCGGCTTGTTTTAGCAGCTCAAGAAGCCTTTTTATTCCCTGGGCTGGCCTTAGCTGTCGATCTAATTTTGGTAATGGAGCTGTGGCTAGCGATGAGAAGGCTGGAATATCGTTAACGTTGCCAAAATCACTGGCTCGATAAGCACCAATAAGAGCTTTTTGTAGCCCGGTATCAGAAAGATCTGATGTACTTGTTATGCCAACCAGTCCTTGGTCATTCCATACCCGAACAGTGATTGAGCTGCGCTGTGCTCCTTTTAGTTGTTTGGCTTCACCACGGTCCACCTGTACAGAACAATCTTTGCTGCATGCAGCTCCAAGATCCCATTGACGGATGCCTTCACGCTCTGCGAAGAGACTGAGCTTGTCTCGTAGTGCTTTGCTATCGAGATTGATCGGTTTAATTGTTTGTTCTGAAAACATACTCAGCGACCTCCAACTGTGATTGAATCGACTTTGATATGCGGTTGTCCCACGGTGACAAAAATGCTGCCGCTTATTGAACCGCAAAAACCAGCTGCCAGTTCTAAGTCATTTGCACACATTGAGATGCGAGGCATGACCTCTTTTGCTTCCCCAATCAATGTGGCTCCCTTTAATGGTTTGCTGAGCTTTCCATGTTCGATTAGATAGCCCTCCTCAACGGCAAAATTGAATTGACCGGTAGGTCCCACACTGCCACCACCCATTGATTTGCAGTACAAACCGTTTTCGATTGAGGAAATAAGACCTTCAGGGGTATGTGGGCCGGCTGCGATATAGGTATTTCGCATTCGGCTAGCGGCCGCAAATATGTGTGCCTGACGGCGGCCACTACCGGTACGGGGATGGCCAGTGCGTAGATGGCCTGCTCGATCACTGATAAAGCTCTTTAGTACTCCATTCTCAATCAATATGGTTCTCTGTGCCTCCATCCCCTCGTCATCCATGCACAAGGAGCCGAATGCTCCATCAGTGAGTCCTTCATCGATTGCTGTTACAGATTCATGGGCAATTGGTTGATTTAATTTGTCGCTGAAAGGTGTCGTACCTCTTTCGATCTGGGTTGTTTCAAGCAGGTGTCCACAAGCTTCGTGAAAAATCACACCACCAAATCGGTTGGCGAGAACCACAGGCATTTGACCGGCTTCTACATAATCGGCATAAAGCATTTTTCCAGCGCTTTCGCATATATCTTGTGCAGAGCCGTCTGCATCCCACTCGAGCAGGTCGTACGGTCGACTAGATGTGCCATAACGGCGGCCAATGCTGGAACGATGCTCGCCATCTGTGGCTAGGACATTTAGCCCCATTGATTGATGTAAGCGGATGTCCCGTCCAAACGTGCCATCGCTAGCTGCTACAAGAACCTCTTGCCAGTCTCGGGCATAACTACCTCGACGAACCTGTAGGTGGGTTCCATGGCGAGCGAGCAAGTTTGTACCGTTCAAAAGACGTTCATTTGCCTGCTTCAATTGTGGACAGTTTTTTAGCCAGTCCATCTTTGCAATAGCAAAATCGTGGAGCTTCGGCAAACCATCGAATGAAGAGCGTTCAGCATCGTTCGATTGCAGGCCCAACATGCTTAGAGCTTGTTCTAATGACTGATTTAAGCCTGATTCGGAGAGATCATTGGTACTAACGAATCCATCTCGCTCGCCCAGGAAGACCCTTATTCCAGCCCCTCTGCCGAAAGAAGGATTGACACTGGTGATGGTGTCTTGTTCAGCAAGTACTCCTAGGTGATCGCTTTTCTCTAGGAATATCTCCACAAGGTCAGCACCGGCGGTTCGACCGCGTGCCAGTAATGATTCGAGTAGAGGTTGCCAGTTGTCATGCAGTGATTCTTCCTGTTGGACCATTCTTTTGTATGTGGTGTGGGTTGAGACCAACCACTCCTCAAGCAGCTAGTGCTGATTATGGAGAAAAGCGGCGTAGATCTGATTAAGGACAGCGCTGATGAAGTGAAATGAAAATATGCTACCTGGCTAAATCGGTAAAATTGCTTATTCAAAACATGATTATGTTGACAGAACGGACGAGTTGACAATCGATTAGTTTGCACCCAACCACTTCTGTCCATTAAGGCGTTGCATTAATCTCGATCTCAATAATTTTAGGGTTATCTTCTTTTCATCTATCAAGAATGGTTCAAGGAGGCTGGGGTCAGTTCCAGACTCGGCAAGGGAGATGGTTTTTTTTGAAGTGATCGAGTCACTTGCAAAGCAAAGCCAAAAGTGACGATCGGGCGCCATTGCGCCAAAGACCATCCAACAAGTACCGCCAACTACAGGCCTTTCACCTTGAATCAGCTCCATTGTTGATACTTGTAAGCCTCTTTGAGTAAGTGCCTGATGTATGTCTGGCAGCAAGTCATCACGGATAAAGACTTGAAAAGGCTTGTCTTCTGGTTTTTGAGTTAATGGTTTTGTTGTCTGAGTTTTTGCTTGATCAGGGTTGTCTAACGTTGGATTGGTTGGCTCAACATTTTGTGAAGCCGTTTCGCCTTCGGCAGCTTCTTGGCTGCCTGCTTTCACTTTTTCTGGGTTTTCGTTCACAGGGGCAACACATTTCCATGAACTTTAAGCAGCTTTAGGCCTATCTCGTTAAGAGAATAAACAGGTGAGTTGCTTGTGTTACCAGTCTTCGCTGGGAGAGTGACCCCATGAGTCATCTTCATCTCTTGATATAGACGAGGCGTCATCGTGGCTCTGTGCAGGTTCGTGATCAGCTTCTACCTCGACATTGGTCTGATGTTTAGTTGTGCCTTTTCGCATAATGCGGAATGGTACAGCCACTGTTGGAGAAGGATCCCTTAAATCTCTTTCAGGGCCTTGTTGCTCATGGTCTTTAGCTTGAGTTGAGTCACTTACAGTTGCATACCACTCCTGCTGTGGAGGCATGCCATATGCAGCTGATACATCCTGGACTTTTTGATGCACTTGACGTCGTAAAGGCTCGCGACGTTGTGGCAGAGAAAGACCTGTGGATAGAGCAAAAATTGCTCCAGCACTACTGCCAATGGCCATCCATCCACCGAGAGTCCAGGTTGGAGAACGCCAAGTTAGGAACTTAAGGTTTACAGGCTTGTTGAAATTGAGTCCTGCAACGAGTAGCACCCCTAGCAGAGGGCTTAGGCAGGGCAATAGCAAGAGCTTTTGCAGACCATTCATCACGAAGGTCCACTCCAGCGGTTTAGGGGAGCAAGCGTTTCGCCAAAGCCATCGAACAATCTCACTACAAGAAAGTCGATCATCTCCTCAAGGGTACTGGGCTTGGAATACCAGGCAGGAATTGGCGGTGCAATTCTTGCTCCAGCTTCGGCAAGCGATGTGAGGTTGCGAAGATGAATAAGACTCCAGGGCATTTCTCTTGGTGCAATAACTAGTGGTCGATTTTCTTTGAGGTGTACATCGGCACAACGTTCGATTAAATCTGTTGACACACCGGCGGATATTCGACCAATAGTGCCCATACTGCAAGGAACAATTATCATGCCCTTTGTGCGATAACTACCGCTAGCAATACAGGCGCTGTGATCATTCCAGCGATGACATTGTAGATTTCCAGTTGTAACCTTTAGACGATTTCGCCAGAACTTTTCTTGCTTATAAGGATCACCTGGAATAAGGATTCCAGCTTCGACTTTCCAGACTTCATGAGCTGCTTTACTGATAATCAGATGAACGTCGTGAAAGTTCTCAAGTAACAATTGCAGAGATCGCTCGGCCAGTGGCTGAGCTGAGGCTCCCGTTATGGCGATAACATAAGGATTCACGACCTAATTTTCATCTGTGGTCACTGCAAGCTGATCCTGGGTTAAGTTATTATCTTTTAGGTTATTTTTG
>Ga0208766_1000232_pt1 | contig 30278 bp, 25 predicted proteins | sample ETN01SmetaG_3_FD_185792 | JGI IMG/M metagenome (GOLD analysis project Ga0208766, IMG submission 185792) | Marine microbial and viral communities from oxygen minimum zone, Eastern Pacific Ocean - ETNP2014F12-01SV263 (SPAdes) (version 2) | ecosystem: Environmental > Aquatic > Marine > Oceanic ... | reverse complement strand
CCAAGCACCATACATGTGACATCTTGCACAGAACACCCAATCTCCATAGCAATAAATGCTCTAAACCTTGCACTGTCTAATGCGCCAGCCATTCCAACAACCATATTCTTTTTTAGTTGAGAAACTTTGTAAAAGGCGTATACCATTGCATCGAGAGGATTGGAAACTATAATTACAAATGCATTAGGAGAATATTTTTTGATATTCGTAGCAACATCTTTTATTATACCGAGATTAATTTCTAGTAAATCTTCACGATCCATTCCAGGTTTTCTTGGTAATCCAGCTGTAATAATAAATACATCAGAATCCTTTAGATCTTTCCAGTCTGATGTACCGGAAATATTCGCATCATACCCATCATGAGGTCCAAGCTGCATTAAGTCTAGGGCTTTCCCTTTTACCATGCCTTCGGCCTTTGGAATATCAAATATTACAACATCCCCTAATTCTTTCTGCGCTGCTAGTAAGGCCAAATTTCCCCCAATTTGTCCACCACCAATTAATGAAATTTTTGCTCGTGACATTAATTATCCTTATGATTTAGTTAAATTAAATTAAGATATATACTTTATTCATGTATAAAAAAAAACCCTAACTTCATTAATTAAAATTAGGGCCGATAAAAAATTTATTTTTTTCAAACTTTTAATTTTTTACTACGCTCACCATTTTTCTATCTCTTCCTTTACGTCCAAACTTTACGGTTCCATTGCTCGTAGCAAAAAGGGTATCGTCTCCACCTCTTTTTACATTAACCCCAGGATGAATCTTCGTGCCTCTCTGCTTAAGTATTATACCGCCAGCTAAAATATTCTGACCATCAGAAACCTTAACTCCTAGCCGTTTAGCATTAGAATCTCTTCCATTCTTTGAACTTCCCATTCCTTTTTTATGAGCCATCGATTAGTCCTCCTTCTTACTTGATTTCTTTGTAGTAGTAGCTTTAGATGGTTTCTTTTTCGTGGCACTAGAAGAAATTGACCCTATCTTGATTAGTGAATAATTCTGACGATGCCCATTATTTCTTCGATAGCCTTTACGGCGTTTTTTCTTAAAAATTCTTATTTTTCTATCACGCCCATGCTCCACAATAGTTGCGGAGATAGAGGCATCACTAAGTAATGGTGATCCCAATTTGACTTTATTGCCATCATTTATTAGGAGGACTTGGTCAAATGTTAATGACTTTCCTGCCTCAATAGACAAATGAGGTACCTTGAGTTGATCACCTTCTTCAACCCTAAATTGTTTTCCAGCTATATTTATTATTGCAAACATCTTTTCTCCAAAAAAGCCGAGGAATTTAAGCATTTATTCATTTTTGGTCAATGCTTACGTGATCGATGACTTTTTCATTATTCCTTGTATCGTAAAATTTAAATTCATCCCGTTGAATTTTTGGATTTCCTTCAACCGTTAAATAAGTAAAATTATGCCACATTAACCCTCGTAAAGCCTTTTTATTATTATTCATAAAATCAGCATTATCAGGATGAAGTTCTAATTTCAATTTCAATTTCCTATTTTTTGATTTATATCTTCTTAGCCAATGATCGATTCTGGTAATTAGTGTTTCTCTTGACATTATTCTTCCAGATCCACGGCAAGTCGGACATTCATCGCTCATTGAATCAAGTAAACTTAAGCGTATTCTTTGACGAGTCATTTCTAATAATCCAAAATCTGAAATTGGAGAGACAGCAACTTTTGCTCGATCTTTTTTTAGTTCCTTTCTAAGTTCGTAATAAATCTTTTTTCTATTTGATTCATTTTTCATATCTATAAAATCAATAACTACAAGACCCGATAAATCTCTCAATCTTAATTGTCTAGCTACTTCTTTGGAGGCCTCAAGATTAATTTTTAATGAATTTTCTTCATGATTCTTTTTTCCAATAAAACGACCGCTATTTACGTCAACTACAACCATAGCTTCTGTTTTTTCAATAATTAAATATGCCCCGCTTTTTAACCATACCTTTGGCCGTAAGAGCTTATCTATTTCATTCTCAATCCCTTTGCTTTCAAAGAGAGGCGCTTTCGATTTATAGTGTTCCAATCTGCTTGCCATATTCGGAGAAACATCTTCCAAATAGCTACTTATTTTCTTGTATAGCTTTTTTGAATCAATCACTATTTTATTTATATCAGGAGTGAAAAGATCCCTAACAACACTAGATGCGGTTTCAAGATCTTCATAGACAAGAGCAACATCTTTTTTCTGATTATCTGTTTTTAATAGGTTTTGCCAGCTTTTCTCAAGATTATAAAAGTCATTTTTAATAAGATCTTCACTTTTTCCTTCAGCTACCGTACGAACAATAATTCCAGCGTCCTTATCTTTTATTGATGAAACAATCTTTTTTAAACGCCTTCTCTCATATTTATCCCATATTTTTTTTGAAATTCCAATATATTTTGCATTTGGGACTAAAACTAGAAGACGACCTGGAATTGCTACTTCTGTTGTGACTCGAGGTCCTTTTCCAGCAAATGCCTCTTTAATAACTTGAACAAATATATTTTGCCCTGTTTTTAGATCAACATTGACATTATCATTTGATTTTCGATTTGTTTTACGTTTAGAGCCACCTTTTCCATTGGTTTCTTCAGTGTCGTCAATATCTATAAGGTAAGCTGGGTTTTCAATTTCAGAAAATGGTAGAAATGCATTGATATCATAACCAATATCTACAAACGCTGCTTGCATTCCAGGTAAGACATTTTCAACCTTCCCTTTGTATATATTTCCAACCATACGTTGTTGGTCTTGTTTTTCAACATAGACCTCAACAAGCGTACGATCCTCAATGATAGCAATACGAGACTCTCCCATGCTTTCACTGATATAAATCTCTTTTTCCATATTGACTCCTAATAGTAATAGATCAATAATGAGTTATAGTTAGCATGGATTATTAGATGATTATGAGGTGAGAATGGCCTCTCAGCCAAGGTAAAACTTCAGATTTATTAATTATAAGACATCCGAAGATAAATTTTAATACTTACTTTACTTATTATGTCTAAAATCAGACGAAAAAACTTTTTGATACACCTTTTAATATCATCTTAATCCATAATGAATTTATGTAATTTAATACCACTTACCAATAAAAGTTTAAATTCACACTTTTGCACTATAATCATTGACCAATTGATCAATTGATATTAATTTTTGAGGTCGAGATTTGAACCGTATTGCCTCGACAATAAATATGCGCTAAAAAGGTTTGGTAAGCCCTGGCGTAAGCTCTAAGGGCTTTTTTGTTATGATAAGAAAAATAATTGAAGAAAAAATATTAATACTTGATGGGGCTATGGGAACCATGGTTCAATCATTTCAATTATCAGAAAAAGATTTTCGTGGTGAAAAATTTATAGATCACCCTGTTGATTTAAAAGGGAACAATGATCTTCTTGTTCTAACACAGCCTGAAATTGTTTTTAAAATACATAAGCTATATTTAAACGCTGGCGCTGATATAATTGAAACCAATACTTTTAATGCAAATTCAATTTCACAATCAGATTATAAGATGGAGGATGAGGTTTATGATATAAACTATGCAGCTGCTAAGATTGCATCTGAGGCTGCTAATAGTTTTAATGATAAGCCACGATTTGTTGCTGGAGCTATTGGACCTACTAGCAGAACAGCTTCGCTAAGCCCTGATGTAAATGATCCCTCTTACCGTAATACATCATTTGATGAATTAGTAGATGTTTATTCTGAGCAAATTAAAGGACTCCTTGATGGGGGCGTTGACTTATTCTTAGTAGAGACAGTATTCGATACATTGAACTGTAAAGCTGCACTGTTTGCGATAAATCAAACACTCAAAGAAAAAAATCTAGATATGCCAATATTCATATCTGGCACTATTACTGATGCTAGCGGAAGAACATTATCCGGTCAGACAGTTGAAGCTTTTTGGAATTCAATCAAGCATATAAAGCCTGTAGCAGTTGGTTTGAATTGCGCCCTTGGAGCTGAACAAATAAGGCCATGGTTGAATGATTTGTCAAATATTGCCGACACCTTTGTCTTTGCATATCCCAATGCTGGTCTTCCCAATGAGCTGGGCGAATATGACCAGTCACCAGAGGACATGTCAGCGACTATTGAAGAATTTGCTCAGGATGGCCTAGTGAATATGGTAGGTGGATGCTGCGGAACTACACCAGATCATATTCAGGCTATATCTAAAGCTGTTAAGAATCAAAAACCTAGAAAAATACCTAAGGTTGAAGCATATACGCGCCTGAGTGGATTGGAGTCTTTTGTAATTCGACCTGAGAGCAACTTTATAAATATTGGTGAACGAACTAATGTTACAGGTTCCTCAAGATTCAAAAAATTAATTAAAGATGGCGATTTTGAAGCGGCCTTATCAGTAGCAAGGCAGCAAATACAAAATGGCGCACAGATCATTGATATAAATATGGATGAAGGCCTGTTAGATTCTGAAAAAACAATGGAGAAATTCTTAAGATTGATTGCTTCGGAGCCAGATATTGCGAAAGTACCTATAATGATTGATTCGTCAAAATGGTCCGTGATCGAGGTTGGGCTAAAAAACCTGCAAGGAAAAGGGATCGTTAATTCTATATCGCTTAAGGAGGGTGAAGAAATATTTTTGGAGCAGGCCCAAAAAATAAAAGATTATGGTGCAGCTGCTGTAATTATGGCGTTTGATGAAGAAGGCCAAGCGGATTCATTTGACCGAAAAGTTGCAATATGCTCCAGAGCTTATAAATTGCTTGTAGAAAAAATTGATTTTGACCCTGAGGATATTATCTTTGATCCAAATATTTTTGCAGTTGCAACGGGAATTGATGAACATAATTCTTATGCAAAATCCTATATTGAAGCTGCTAAAGAACTTAAAAGCCGTTTTCCTAAAGTTCATATTAGTGGAGGTGTTTCAAATTTATCATTTTCATTTAGAGGAAATGAAATTTTGAGAGAGGCCATGCATTCAACATTTTTATTTCATGCTATCAAATCTGGAATGGATATGGGCATAATCAATGCTGGTCAATTGACAGTCTACGATGATATTGACCCAAAACTTAAAGAATGCATTGAAGACGTTATTTTTGACCGTAAAAATGATTCAACTGAGCGTTTAATTGAAATTGCTCAGGATCATAAAGGTAAAAAGAAAAAAATAAAAGCCGACTTATCTTGGAGAAAAGCAAGCGTAGAGGAAAGACTCAGTTATTCCTTAAAAGAAGGAATCATTGATTATATAGATGCAGATACTGAAGAAGCTCGGAAAAAATATGATCGACCAATTAATATTATTGAAGGTCCATTAATGGATGGAATGAATATTGTTGGTGACCTTTTTGGATCTGGCAAAATGTTTTTACCCCAAGTGGTAAAATCCGCAAGAGTTATGAAAAAGTCAGTGGCACACCTCATTCCCTATATTGATAAAGAAAAGAAAGAAATGGGGCTTGAAAATGTTTCAAATGGAAGAATTCTTTTAGCTACGGTTAAAGGAGATGTACATGATATTGGGAAAAATATTGTTGGAGTCGTCCTTGGCTGTAATGGATATGATATTATTGATCTAGGTGTAATGGTCCCATCGGATAAAATTCTGTCTGAAGCTAAAGATAAGGGTGCTGATATGATTGGTCTTTCAGGGTTGATAACTCCAAGCTTAGATGAAATGGTCCATGTTGCCAAAGAGATGGAAAGAATGAATTTTGATATTCCATTGCTTATTGGTGGTGCTACCACAAGTAAAAAACATACAGCCATTAGAATTGAAGAAAACTATTCAGGTCCTACAATTCATATTACTGATGCGTCTCGATCTGTAGGCGCTGTAAGTAAATTATTTAATGAAGAGGAAAAAGATCAGTATAAACAATCTGTGAAAGAAGAATTTGAACAAATTCGAAATACCGTTAGCAAGAAAAATATAAAGAAGCTTTCTATTGATGAGGCGCGAAAAAGAAAACACTACATCGACTGGAAAAAATATTCTTTATTAAAGCCAAATCTTACGGGCTTAAAGGTTTTTGATGATTATCCTACGGGAGAGCTTGTAGATTACATAGATTGGACTCCCTTCTTTCATGCATGGGAACTAAAAGGTAAGTATCCATCTATATTATCCCATGAAAGATACGGAGATGAAGCAAAAAAAATATACAGCGATGGAATAGATTTGCTTGATCGTATTATCGATCAAAAACTATTAAATCCAAAGGCTGTAATTGGAATTTATGATGCGCAGGCTAAGGATGAAATTGTATCTAGTCAAGGATTAGAGTTTAATTTTCCTAGACAGTTAGTTGATAAAGGTAAAGATAGGGTTAATTATTCATTAGCAGATTTTATTGCTCCTCATAATGACTATTTAGGGTTATTTGCATTAACGACAGGGCATGGGCTTGAAAATATTATTAAAGAATTTGAAAAAGATAATGATGATTATAATACAATCATGGCGAAAGTTTTAGCCGATAGATTGGTTGAAGCGTTTGCAGAAAGAATGCATGAACGAGTTCGAAAAGAGTTCTGGGGTTATACAAATAACGAGAATAATTCGAGTGAAGATTTGATAAAAGAAAAATTTCAAGGGATAAGACCTGCTCCTGGGTATCCATCCTGCCCCAGTCATGAAGAAAAGGATAAAATTTGGAGCGTACTTGATGTTGAAAAACACGTAGGGATAAGCCTAACAGAAACTCGGGCAATGTATCCAGCCTCTTCAATATGTGGTTGGTATTTTTCTCATCCAGATTCAAAATATTTCTTTATAAGAGAATCTTAATTGGAATCACTACAAAAAGATTATCTCCTTGCCAAGGAAGCTGCGATAGAGGCTGGAAAGGTTATAATGAAATATTTTCAAACTTCGTCTTACGATATTAAAGAAAAGAGTATTAATAACCCAGTTACAACCGCAGATTACGAAGCCAATCAAATTATCGAAGAAATACTCTTCAAAGAAGACTCTGGCTATGGCTGGCTATCAGAAGAGACCGTTGATTCGGATATTAGATTAAAAAAAGATTATGTTTGGGTAGTTGATCCTATAGATGGAACAAAAGAATTTATTGAAGGCATACCTCAGTTCTCAATTAGTATAGGCCTGGTTGAGCTTGGCAAACCAATCCTAGGAGTAATATATAATCCCGCAAAAAATGAATTATTTTCTGCTATTAATAATGGAGGTGCGGAGTTAAACGGAAAATCAATAAAATGTTTACAAGGCAATCAAAACTTATCTTTGCTTGTTAGTCGATCTGAGGTAAAAAGAGGAATGTGGGACAGGTATCAAGAATATTGCAATAAAATAGAACCGGTTGGATCAGTCGCCTATAAACTCGGATTAATTGCAGCGGGAAGAGCTGATATCTTTGCTACGCTACAGCCAAAAAATGAATGGGATATATGTGCAGGGCATTGCATTATTAATGAATCAGGGGGATCTCTTGTTGATCTATTTGGAAACAGCCGAACCTATAACCTGAAAAATACGAAAATTGAACCAGGGCTGATTGCGGGTAGTTTAGCTTATTTTGAATCTGTATTCAAAATAATAAATATGTAATCCATTTGTTTTGACAATTTTATTATAATAATCTTTGTATGCTTTATTATAAAAAAATTGAGAGTTGAGATTATCAATGAGTGATTTACCTAAAGATGCAATAAAATGTCTAGATAAGGGATTTGTTCGCCTAGTTGATTCAATGGGAGGAGATGATGCTATTGTTCAATCCGCACGAGTCAGCTATGGCAAAGGAACGAGTAAATTATCTCAAGATCGTGGCTTAATTAGATATTTAATGCGACACCGCCATACAACCCCATTTGAAATGGTCGAATTTAAATTTCACTGCAAGATGCCCATCTTTGTTGCAAGACAGTGGGTTAGGCATCGTACAGCAAATATTAATGAATATTCCTTAAGATATTCTGAGGCGCGTGATGAATTTTATTATCCCAATCCCGATCATATTGAATTTCAAAGCTCAATCAATAAGCAGGGGAGGATGGGTGAAGTAGATTCAGATTTGAAAAAAAAGGTTCAGAATTATTTTAAAGAAATTTCAGAGCGCAGTTTTGAGATTTACAGTGAATTAAATGAGGCGGGTGTTGCAAGGGAGCTTGCACGCGCAATCCTCCCTGTCAATCTTTACACTGAATGGTATTGGAAAAATGATCTTCACAACCTTCTTCATTTTATAGGTTTGCGTTCAGATGGTCATGCACAATATGAGATTCGTGTTTTTTCTGATGCAATGGCATCTTTTGTGAAGGAGGTGGCGCCATTTGCCTGGGAAGCATATCAAGATTATGTCGTAAAAGGTATGCGGTTCTCAAAAATTGAGCAGTCAATATTAGAGCAAAAATTACCGGAAAGAGTTATTGTTGATATTCAAGAAGATATTGCATATCAACTAACTGCTTCATTACATGCAAATAAACCGCGAAGTGAAAAGGACCTATATTCATTATATAAAGAGCAGGGCGGATCAGATAGTCAAGAGGATTTTGATTTGAAATGGGCATCTGGTGAAATTGAAGCTGGCAATGTTCGTGAGTTGCGCGAGTTTATAATAAAAATTGAAAAGCTTAAGTAGATAATTAATAGATAAATAGATTCTCTATTTAATAACTAATTAAATTATTTTTATGTTTAATAGAGCAGAAATCATTGATAGGAATTTTACCAAGCTCACAAAAAACGGTAAATTCCCACAACCTAGAACCATATCTAATCTCTCTGATTTAAATATTCAAACTCATGATTTAATTTCAATATTTCAGTCTCAGGTTTTAAGTCGACATATGGATCTTAAAGCTAGAACTCTAAAAGATGAGGGTAAATGTTTTTATACGATTGGAAGCTCTGGCCATGAAGGGAATGCTGTTTTTGGAAAAATATTTCATCTAGAAGATATTGCTTTTCTTCACTACAGAAGCACCCCTTTCTTCATTGAAAGATCCAAGCAAAGCAATGGATCAACCCCGCTTTATGATACAGCACTTTCTTTTGTAGCGTCATCTGATGATCCAATAAGCGGGGGTCGCCATAAAGTTATAGGAAGTAAAAAACTCAATATTCCACCTCAAACTAGCACAATTGCTAGCCATCTCCCAAAAGCGGTAGGGGCTGCTGTATCAATTGATAGGGCGCGTGATTTAAATATTAAAGAAAGAGAGCTTAAAGATAATAGTATTGTCGTATGTAGCTTTGGTGATGCAAGTACAAACCACGCCACTGCGCTTAGCGCGTTCAATACAGCTAGTCTTATCCAATACAATGGTGGCCATGTACCTATTGTTTTTATTTGCGAGGATAATGGACTGGGAATATCTGTTCCAACTGAAGATTACTGGATCGAAAAAAATTATTCTAACCGAATAGGAATTAAATATTTACAAACAGATGGACTAAATCTTATTGATTTATATATCAAAACTATTCAAGCAGAGTCATTTTGTCGCAAAAATAGAAAACCGGTCTTTTTACATATGAAAACTATACGATTGATGGGACATGCTGGATCAGATATTGAACTGGGTTATAAAACATTAGATGAAATAGAGTCCATAGAATTTAATGATCCATTGCTCCACTCTGCGAGACTGCTGATAGAAAATAATTGTCTATCATCTGAAGAAGTGATAAATATATATGAGAATTGTAGGAGCAGAGTGCATCAGGTCTTTGACTATGCTTCAATGCGGCCAAAGCTTATTGATGGTAAAGAAGTTATGAGTGCGATCACCAGTACTTCGAACAAACGAGTATCTCCACCATTGCCAAATGAAAATAGTAGAAAAAAAATATTTGGTAAAGAATATAAAAGATTGAATCAAAAACACCATATGGCAAAGCTGATTAATTATGCATTATTTGATAGTCTTTTGCAGTATTCTAATACTGTAATTTTTGGTGAGGATGTTGCAAAAAAGGGTGGCGTATATCATGTTACAGCAGATATATACAAACAATTTGGAGCGCGCAGAATTTTTGACAGCCCCTTAGATGAAACATCGATTATTGGCTTTGCTACTGGATTTGGGCATAATGGATTTGTTTCAATTCCTGAAATTCAGTTTCTAGCTTATTTTCATAATGCCGAGGATCAGCTTAGAGGAGAGGCGGCGACGCTTCCATTTTTTTCAGAAGGACAGTATACAAATCCAATGGTTATCAGAATCCCAGGGCTTGCCTACCAAAAAGGCTTTGGAGGTCATTTTCACAATGATAATTCTTTAACCATTTTTCGAGATATTCCTGGAATAATATTAGCTGTCCCTTCCAATGGCTTAGACGCAGTTAAAATGTTGAGAGCTGCTATAAAAACAGCGCATGAAGATAATAGAATAGTAATTTTTATTGAGCCCATTGCTTTATACATGACCAAGGATTTATTAAATAGAGGTGATGGAAAATGGAGCTTTGCATACCCAAAACTTACTGAGCAGATTCCTGTAGGTGAATCTAGAAAATATGGCAATGGGAAAGCATTAACGATATTGAGCTATGGTAATGGTTTATATTTATCCCTTCAGGCTCAGAAAGAAATTGAAAAGAAAATTAATAAAAAGATTCAAGTAATTGATTTGTGCTGGCTATCCGAAGTCAATGGTGAGAAATTGTTAAAGCTAATAGGTCAATCAAATAAAGTCCTTATTGTTGATGAATGCAGAAAGTCTGGTTGCTATGGCGAGGGAATTATGACTGACTTATTATCAGTAAGCAAAAAATCCATCCAAATTAAATTACATGCTGCGATGGATAGCTTTGTTCCATTAGGTGAGGGAGCTACATCAACTTTACCTAGCAAAGATTCAATAACTGAAGCTGCACTAAAATTATTCAATGCCTAGAGAAAAAATAATAGTTATTTGCCCTGGACGTGGTTCTTATTCAAGAGAAACATCCGGTTACTTAAAAAAGTATCTAGACCTATCTTTACCTGAGATTAACTTTATAGAGGGAAAAAGAAAATTTAATAATCAACTCAGTCCGCTAGAATTAGACTCATTACCATTCAGAGCAAAAGTTCATATGGTCGGCGAAAATGCATCAGCATTAATCTATGCTTGCAGTTTTATGGATTTTACTTCAATTGATCGGGAAAAATATGAAATTGTTGCTATAGCAGGTAATTCCATGGGATGGTATACAGCGCTTGCGCTGAGTGGGGCAGTGTTAAATGAGAACGCTTTTGAATTAATTGATACAATGGGCTCCATGATGAAGGATAAGATTATTGGCGGACAATTAATTTATCCCATAATTGATAGAACCTGGCAAACAGATCATGAAACCCCCCTTCTTGTGTTAGATGCAATCAATAAAGCAAATGCATATGTTTCCATTTATTTAGGTGGATATATTGTAATTGGGGGAGATAATAAGTCCTTAACGCATCTTAAAAAGATATTACCCCCCATTGACGATTATCCTTTTAAAATACCCTATCATGGAGCATTTCATACACCACTAATGAATACAATTTCAACAAATGCATTTGGTATTTTCCCTAGCTCATTTTTTTCTAAGCCAAACATACCACTTATTGATGGTCGAGGTAATATTTGGGAATCATATAGTACCAACCCTCAAGATTTATATAATTATACACTAGGCACTCAAGTCACCAAGGCATATGATTTTACTAAATCAATTACGGTTGCAATGAAAGAGTTTTGCCCAGACAAGATAGTCCTTTTGGGTCCTGGAAACTCATTAGGAGGAGCTGTTGGCCAAATTATAGTTCAAAACAATTGGAATAATGTCAACTCAAAAAAAACATTTTTATCCAACCAAAATCAAGATCCTTTTTTAGTTTCAATGGGAATTGCCGAGCAACGAGAGATTGTTTCAATATAATTATTAAAAGATTGTAATTTTCTGATATAATTAAAGAGAGTTTTATGAAGAGTTTAGGACCTGATTTTTATAATATAACTGATCTTCTAAGTGAAGAAGAATTATTAATTCAAAAAACAGCGTTTGATTTTGTTCAATCAGAATTTATGCCGCTGATCAATGAGCATTATGAAAATGCTACATTTCCTACTGAGCTCTCAATAAAATTAGGTGAGCTTGGATTTTTTGGTTCTTCACTTCCTCAAAGCTCTGGTGGGGCGGGAATTAGCAATGTTGCTTATGGATTAATCCTTCATGAGCTGGAACGTGGAGATTCAGGTTTGCGTTCATTTGCTAGTGTTCAAGGATCCCTGGTGATGTACCCCATACATGCTTATGGCTCAGATCAGCAGAAAGAAAAATGGTTAAAAGATTTGGGATCTGGTAAGAAAATTGGTTGTTTTGGCTTAACAGAACCTAATTTTGGATCAAATCCAGGCGGGATGGTGACCACTTGTAAAAAAGATGGTGATGATTGGATCATTAATGGAAATAAAATGTGGATTACTAATGGATCAATTGCAGATGTCGCGCTGGTTTGGGCTCGCGATGAAAATGAGATTATTAGAGGGTTTTTAATTGAAAAAGGAACAGATGGATTCTCTTCAAGTGATATTCATGGGAAATTCAGCTTACGCGCATCAATTACTTCGGAGTTATCAATGTCAGATGTACGCATTCCAGACTCCTCTAGATTGCCAAATATTGAAGGGCTAAAAGGCCCATTAAGCTGCCTTACGCAGGCTAGATATGGAATTGCCTGGGGTATGGTTGGTGCATCTGTTGACTGCTATACTACTGCATTAAATTATTCTAAAGAAAGAAAACAATTCTCAAAACCAATTGCTGGCTATCAATTGACGCAACAAAAACTAGCTGAAATGATAACAAGAATTACTGAATCGCAATTATTAGTATACAGATTGGGCAGATTAAAAGATGAAGATAAAATGACTTTTCAACAGGTATCTCTTGCGAAAAGAAACAATTGCGTTATAGCAAGAGATATTGCCAGGACAGCTCGTGAGATTCTAGGTGGGAATGGTATCACAATTGATTATTCTCCTATTAGACATATGGCAAATATAGAATCTGTTTTTACCTATGAAGGTACACATGAAATGCATACACTGATTATTGGCGAGCATGAAACTGGAATTGCAGCATACGATTCTTAGTTTTATAAATTTAATTACTACTAATACCACCTAGCTTATGTTCCAGGGCCTCACAAATAAATTTATACCAAACCTTAAAGAATCCAGTAAATTTTACAGAGCTAAAATTGGAATTTTCCAGGGAAAAGTATCTATAACGGTAAACTCATTCTTATTTATAATAAAGCTCTCAATTGGTATTATAACTGGAGCAATTAGCCTAATTGCCGATGCTATTCATACCTTATCTGATATGATTACATCTGGAATTGTTATTTGGGGATTCAAGCAATCAGACAAACCAGCGGATGCTCGTCACCCCTATGGGCATGGGCGCGCAGAATATATAGCCACCCTTATTATTGCAGTTTTACTTTGTGTTGCTGGTATTGAATTTATTGAAGTCTCAATAGAACGCATAAGAAACCCAATCATATCTTCTTTGGAATGGTGGATGGTTGGAACGATAGTTTTCACAATCATCATCAAAGAAATAACCGCGAGATATGCCAAGTTTCTGTCATCTAAAATAGCTTCAGGATTATTACATGCAGATGCGTGGCATCACAGGATGGATGCAATTTCAAGCACCCTTGTTATTTGTGCGTTAATTGCGGGAAAATATGGCTTTCCAACTATTGATGGGTGGGCAGGTCTTGGAGTTGCTATGCTATTAATATATACTGGATTTGATATAGCTAAAGACTCTGTAGATGATTTAATTGGGACACCACCAAATTCTGATGAGCTCGATAGAATAAGAGAGATTGTTTTAGGTGTATTCGATACGTTAGGCGTTCATGATATTGTTGTGCATAATTATGGTCATGAAAAATATATTAGCCTTCATGTTGAAATTGATGCAAGAAAAACTGCTGCCGAAGCCCATGATATTTCAGAATCAGTTGAAACAATACTTGAGAAATCAATAGGGGTTGAACCAACAGTTCATATTGACCCAGTATACCCAGATAATCCCATGGTTAAAAAAGTAAAGAAATCGCTTGAGCTTATTAGTATGAATGATGATAGAATTACGAATATTCATGATATTAGAATTGTTAATACCGATAATCACAACTTAATCCTATTTGGCGTAAATGTTTCCCTTGGGATGAGCAGGCAAGATATCTTAGAGCTAGACCATGAATTACAAAAAAAATTAATTAATGAATTTAATGATTACGAAATCAAGACCAAGATTTCACCTATTCATAAACATTAAATCATACTTGATGAATTAGTGATCGCTTGAAGCCTGTTTCGTGTTTTAATTATTGCACTACCATCTATTGAAATTCCCTTAAAAACCCCCTTTATCAATTTAGAATTATGGTAAAATTCTGTGCTTGCATCAATATGGTCACATCCTAATTCCCACGCCTCTTTTATTTTTTCAATATTATTAGGAAAGTTAATCAGGAGCAGTTCAAGATTTTTAATTATAGAGCTAATTATATGTTCACGCTGAAATGTATTTCCGCATTCAATATTAAGCGATGAGGTATTTGGAATATTGAACTTATGTATGTCATCTTTGGTTTCATTAGTATTAATTCCAATACCTATAACAATAAATTTGGATAACTTACCTCTGACTTTTGATTCACATAATATTCCACCAATCTTTTTATTATTTATAATAAGATCATTGGGCCATTTTAATGAAATTTTTACTTGATGGCTATCAAGCGCTTTTTTAACCGCAAGACCAGCTATAATTGGGAAAAACCCTAACTGATTAGATTTAACTTCTTGGTTAATAAAAACAGTAAATGTGATGCTATTTTTTTTTGATGAAATCCATTTATTATTTCTTTGACCTTTGCCTTTATATTGGTAATCAGTAACAATCACTCCAGAATTAATACCGTCACTAATTAATTTCCAGGCGATAGAATTTGTAGAGGGTAAGCTCTCAAAATATTTAATATTTTGAGCTAGAGAATTTGTAGATAAATCAGAAGCTATCAGATCAACAGAAAGTTTCTGATAGCTAAGCGTTTGGATCGAGTTTTTCTCTTAATTTTAGAACCATTCCTGGGCTAAGAATGCCTGCAGTAGCCTTAATTGAGTCTTCATTGTCCCATAAAAGTATAATCCATGATTTTGCATCACCATATTGTTTTCCAGCAATATTCCATAAATTATCACCCGGCTGAACAATATAGTCAAAATAGGTTGGCTCAAAGGTTTTAGCAGCTAAACGTTCTTTTTGCAGATTGAAAAAATGATACGGGTAGATCATATTGGGGTTATCACCAATCTGTTCTTTATTCCATTCATAGATATATTTCCATAGTTTAAAATCACCATATTCTTTTTTTGCGATTTTTACTAAGAAATCACCTGGCTCAACCATGTATTTTTCCCATGCAAAATCTTGATACAGCATTGGTGCCATTTTCAATTCATCTTTGGGGTCTGTATCAGCTGGAGTCTCAATAGGTTCTGGCATAGGGCCAGAATCAATCTGCTCATTAATTATTGGCTCATTAATTGGTTCTTGCGCAGCAAACGTGGGTTCTTGAGGATCGGGAAGTGTTGCGCGCTCATTTTCTACAGTTTGCTTAATTTTTTGCTCATTCTCTAAATTGAGCGGTGGAGCTGTTTGTTGAGAGCATGAAAGAATAAAAATAAAAATAAATAAATGGAAATTTAACTTATTCATAATTGATCCCATTAATAATTAATTTCTTGATTAAAATTATATTTTATTTTAATAACTAAATAAATCTTAAATATTTCTAGATAAAAATACAAACAAATTAATTTTGATTGTATTCCCCAAAAGACTTTCTTAGCGCATCTGCAATCTCACCAAGAGTGCACTCTGCCCTAGCAGCTTCAATGATTTTTGGAACTAAATTATCATTGGTCAATGCGCATGATTCAATATCTTCAATTTTATTTTTAACTGATAGATTGTCTCTTTTATTTTTGAGCTTTTTTACTTGATCTATTTGCTTATCCACTCCATCTTGATCAATTTTTTGCAATTTAATATCAATATTATCATCTTCAGTAAATTTATTAAGACCAATAATAGTTTGTTCTTTTTCATCAATAGATTTTTGATAGATATAGGCACTTTTAGATATTTCATTTTGCATCCAACCATTTTCTATTGCTTCAACAGCACCGCCAAGGTCATCAATTTGACTGATTAGCAATCTTGCTTCATCGATAGTCTTATTTGTTAGAATTTCAATCTGCTCACTATTTCCTAAAGGGTCAACGTAATCTGCTAAACCTGTTTCGTGGGCAATCACTTGCTGAGTTCTCAGTGCAATTTTTGCTGAACGGTCAGTTGGTAGAGCCAATGCTTCATCGTATGCATTGGTATGTAAAGATTGAGCCCCACCTAGTATTGCGGATAATGCTTGAACAGTTGTTCGTACGATATTATTTTCAACTTGTTGTGCTGCTAAGGTAGATCCCCCTGTTTGCACATGAAATCTGCACATCATCGATTTTTCATTAGTTACTTCAAACCTTTCTTTCATGATATTCGCCCATATCTCTCTTGCGGCGCGAAACTTTGCTATTTCTTCTAAAAAACCATTATGAGAATTAAAAAAGAAAGATAATCGACTACCAAAACGATTAGGATCTAAACCTCTATCAACCGCTGATTGTACATATGCTATCGCATTCGCAAAAGTAAAGCCGATTTCCTGGGCAGCTGTTGATCCTGCCTCTCGTATATGATAGCCTGATATGGATATAGGATTCCATTTTGGCATATGATTTTCACAGAAAGAAAAGATATCCGTTATTAATCTCATTGAAGGACCTGGGGGATAAATATATGTACCCCTTACAAGATATTCTTTTAGAATATCATTTTGAACTGTGCCTTTTAATTTATCAATGGAAATTCCTTTTTTTTCCGCCAAAACGATATAAAAAGAAAGTAATATAGCAGCTGTGGAATTGATAGTCATTGAGGTAGAAATTTTGTTGAGGTCTATTTTTCTAAATAGTCTTTCCATATCATGTATAGATACAATAGGTACCCCTACTTTTCCAACTTCACCTATAGCCATTTTATGATCTGAATCAAATCCAATTTGAGTGGGAAGATCAAAAGCAATCGATAGACCAGAAACACCTTGATCAATCAGATATCGATAGCGTTTATTGGATTCTGCTGCAGATGTAAATCCAGCGTATTGCCTCATTGTCCATAGCCTGTCCTTGTACATATTCTTATAGATTCCTCTTGTGAAAGGATATTGTCCAGCTTTTTTTGACATAATATTGTTTTAGATCCTCATAAAAATTAGCTAATAGTATTGCGATTCTTTTTAATATTGCTATACGCTTCATTTACCATTTTAAATTTTTCTTCTGCCAAAGATTTAACCTCTTCTCCTAAATGATTAACTTTATCAGGGTGATATTTTACAGCCATTTTTCTATATGCTTTTTTTACTTCTTCATCGCTTGAATCAGGAGAAATTTCCAAAATTTTATAATCAGATTCAAAATCTTTAACAAACATTGCCTTTATAGAAGAAAAATCATTCTGGTTAATATTGAGATAATTTGAAATGGTATGAATCAATTTTTCCTCATTGGCATGTATATTGCCATCTGCTAAAGATAGGCCAAATAGAATATGTATCAATTCCAATCTACTCGGGTGATCCATAGAGCGTGCTATTTGCCTACAAACATCTTTTAATGGATAGCTCTGCTTTAAAATATCTTTGAACAGAATCATAAAATCGTGAACCTGTTTCTTGCTAAATTCTTTAGATAAAAATTCTTTTACATAATCCAATTCAGATTTAAGCATTCTGTTATCCGCTTTCATGACAGCTGCAAACAGAACTAATAATGATATCATAAAATCGCCAGGCTGTGTTTTAGGATATCTATTAGACTCAAAGTAACTACCCGAACTTCCTTGTTGTGTATTCATACCAGCCATTGAGTAGCCTATGATTGCGCCAATTGGACCCCCTAATACCCAGCCCAAGCCACCCCAAAATATTTTTTTTCTTACGTTCAATGTATTTTATCCTTTTAAGAATGAATGAATTTAATACAATTTTGACTTTGATTAATGAACCTAAGAATTACTATTTATAAATAAAATGAATCAATTCAATACAACCAAGGCAGCACTATGGTGGCATAGAATTCGCACTAGGAGTAAATCAGGTTCGAATTCCTTATCTTTAAAGAAAAGAGGTAAGCTACCAATAGATTTTTTAATTATTCTACCAGAGCATGCAACAGAATCAGATCTCGCAAAGAGATTTTTAGATGCAATGAAAAATGCATTAGGGCCAAGAAAAAAAAGAAATATGAAACTTCTAGGACCTTCAGGAATTGGCAACATTATTGAAATAAATGAATTTGAAGATTATATTCTTTATACCGAAGAAGATTTAAATAGATGGGGATTACCTGGAAAGGAATTAATTAATATCTGTCAAAAAATTAAAGTTGATGCCATTCTTGATCTTAATCAGGAGTTTGCTACTGTCTCCGCAACTATAACAAGAACTGTTACCGCTCAACTAAAATTAGGTTTTTATAGCGAAGAAGGGGAAAAATTTTATAATATAATGGTTCGTAGAAAAGGTGAAGAATTAGCAGAGAGCGGTTTTAAAGAAATTTTTCAAATTTTAGGAATAGAATGAAAATATATGTTTTTGAAGATCAGTACGCGTTGAACTTATCCCCAATTTCAACAACTCGAGCAGTGTTTGATATCAGGATTGGCTCAGAAACATTTTTAGATCGCATACGCAATTTATTTCCTGATCAACCCATTTCATTGGTTGTAAGAGAAGAATTGACTGATTTGGTTTCTGAGGCTCATACTAATTACGATGTTAATCCTAAGGACTATGAAGATGGGCTCTGGTTGTCGGGTTCTGTAATTTGGTCTGAGGAAAGCAATAAATTATTAGATAGGGAAAACCTAACCTTTTATTCCGATGGTAGACTAGTAGCAGCAAATCTTTCTTCTAAGGATGCGGCTAGGTGGCATTCCAAAGGAGGTCCGCTTAAATCCGATTATGATGCACTTGAATCAAGTGACATTGATGTTAATCTATGTAATTATTTATGGGATATACTTAAGCTTGTCCCACAAACAATCAATGATGAATCAACCAAATTAATCCCAATCGATTCACAGGATTACTCCAAAGTAAACTTATTAAATTCAGAAAAAATATTTATCAATAATGCCACTGTGATGCCTGGAGCATTAATTAACGCTGATAATGGTCCTGTAATTATTGATGATGGAGCTTTGGTGTATGGCCAAACCTATATCGAAGGTCCAGCATATATTGGAGTTGATAGCGTAATAAACCCACTAACAAAAATCAAGAGTAGCGTTATTGGTCAAAAGTGTAAAATAGGCGGTGAAGTAGACTCTTCAATTATTCAAGGGTATACAAATAAAGTTCACGATGGGCATTTAGGGGATTCTTTTCTAGGGGAATGGATTAATCTGGGAGCTGGAACATCTAATAGTAACCTGAAAAATAATTATAGCTCTGTAAAAGTTCATATTAATGATCAATTAGTAGATTCAGAGAATCTTCACATTGGATGTTTCGTAGGAGACCATGTCAAAACTGCGATTGGAACGCTTATCAATACAGGATCTGTAATTGGGGTAGGGTCAATGATTGCATCATATGGTTTTATCCCTAAAACTATCCCACATTTTTCATGGTACGTCAATAGAAAACATTTATCGGTAGATATTGATAAATTTATTGCCACCGCTGAAGTTGTAAAAAAGAGAAGAGGGAAAAATTTCAGCTCTATTGAAAAAGCATTACTTAAAAAAATTTCAAATTCTTGATTGAAATTGATTGACCAACTGTGATACTCCAACTATATTCGTTTCCTGTTAAATAGGAAAAAATTAATGTTAGAAGGAATTATCTGCCCAGCCTGCGAAGGACCCCTTGAAGAAATTGATATCAAGGAATCACTAACCTGTGGGCATTGTAAAACTGATTTGCAAGATAGAAAATATCTAGATTTTTTAGAATATCTTATGGCAAACGGATTGGTTGAGAATCTTGATTTTTTTGATCAAAAAGTCTACAGCGAAGACGTGGAGAGGCTAGAGCCTGAGGATGAGGAAGATGTAGACCCTGATGATTTTGAGAAGAAAAAAGATATTTTTACTTTATATGAGACAGAGATGGAAATTTATAAGCAAAAAGCTGAAGACGAAGAAATAAAAGGCTATGAAGATTTTGAAGGAATTGAAGAAGAATGGGAAGATTTTAATCAAAGTAAAAAACAGAAAAAACAACAACGGTAAATTATTATGGAAGATAAAAAGAACATTCAGCAAATAAATATTGAATTATCTCAAGAAACCAGTGAGGGCGAATATTCTAATTTTGTGGTTGTTACGCATTCTCCAGCTGAGTTTGTTATGGATTTTACGAAAATACTTCCCGGGGTTTCCAAAGCGAGAGTTCATTCTAGAGTTATTATGGCCCCACAGCATACTAAAGCGTTTCTATCTGCTCTTAAGGATAATATTAATAGATATGAAAATGAACATGGGAAAATAGTTTCACCCGAGCAGGATGGGTTTGGAGAGTATCCTATAAATCCACCGGAAGATTCTTTGCCAAACTAGTACTTTACCCAGTTTTTCCCAGCTTTTAGATTTCTTATTTTTATCATTACCCAGCCAGTCAAAACAGTCCAAGCTAATCCATAGCCAAGTAATCCACCAAAAAATATATCTGCTGGATAGTGAACGCCGACATAAACCCTACTAAATGCTACCAGAGCTGCAATTGTAAAAAATAACTTTTTATACTTTTCATAGAAATAGCTCAAGATTGTTGCTGCAGCGTATATATTTGCTGCATGTGAAGAGACAAATCCATACTTTCCGCCCTTTGGGACTAGCAATCTAATCCCGTCAATAAGGTCATGACTTGGCCTAAGGCGCTGGAAAAAAGGTTTAAGGATTTGAGCTGAAGAATAGTCAGCTAATATAATTCCTATGATTAAGGTCACTGAAGTAATTTTACCTCTATGACCTCCCTTGATAGATAGAATAATTACTCCAATCAAGATTGGAATAATCCAAATATCTTGATTAGTTATTATAGGAAAAAAAACATCAAAAACTGGATTTGAAATCGTAGAATTAAAAAACTTAAATATGCTTTTATCAATGTTAATTAATGATTCAATCATTTTAAAAATTAGCAATACTGATGATAATAAAAAAAGCTTGTCCTATGATAAATGCATAAATAACTTTTGATTGATTTTGGCAGGATCGTTATTAAGGAAAACTGGTTGTTCCCCCGCTCCCAGTATTTCTACGATCCTGCTTTCTTTTTTGGGGAAACACATAGCTCAATTAATATATTATTTTTTTCTGCGTTCAATTAGTCGCTTAATTGACCAAAGCAAAGCAATTGTTCCAGCAAAAAATAAAATATTTGAAATTATTATTTGTACTATTCTACTCATCTTTAATAAGCAAATTACCATGTGATAATTGAAATAAATTTAATAAATAAATAAGTTTTCTGCTTTTTATATGATGATAACATAATATTATATTACTAATGAGTAAATAATGACTAGTGAAGCATATATTTTTGATTCAATTCGCTCTCCACGCGGTAAAAGGAAAAATGGATCCCTGAATGAGGTAACACCAACAGATTTACTCTCAAAACTCATGATCTCATTGTCAGATCAACATAATTTAGAAACCTCTCTGGTTGATGACGTTGTAATTGGGTGTGTAATGCCCGTAGGTGATCAAGGCGCAAATATTGGAAAAGCCGCAGCCCAGTATGCTGGTTGGGATACAGATGTTCCGGGTATGCAGATCAACCGATTTTGCGGGTCTGGCCTTGAAGCGATCAATATTGCTGCGATGAAAATAAAATCGGGATGGGAAAATCTAATTGTTTCTGGTGGTGTTGAATCAATGTCTAGAGTTCCAATGGGAACCGATGGAGGTTCAATGGTATTTGAGCCCAAAGTCAGTTTAAAAACTAATTATGTTCCGCAGGGTATTGGAGCAGATCTTATTGCAACAATAGATAAATTATCCAGGTCCGATTTAGATGCTTTTGCGCTAGAATCTCACAAAAGAGCTTTGGAAGCTCAACGCAATAATAAGTTTAATTCAATTATACCAATCTATGATCAGAATGGATTACTTATCCTTGAAAAAGATGAGCATATCAGACAAGAATCCTCTATAAATGAACTATCAAAATTAAAGCCTTCATTTGAATTTATTGGTAAGATGGGCTATGATGCTGTAGCTCAAGAAAAATATCCAAATGTGGAAAAGATAAATCATGTTCATACCGCTGGAAACTCTTCAGGCATTGTTGATGGAGCTGCCTTAACACTTATTGGATCTAAAGCGATTGGAGAGGATTTAGGACTCAAACCTCGGGCTATAATCCGCTCTATTGCAACGTGTTCAACCGATCCCACAATTATGCTTACCGGTCCTGCTCCTGCAACTAGGAAGGCCTTAAAGCGCGCAAAAATGAAAATTAGTGATGTCGACTTAATTGAAGTAAATGAAGCCTTTGCTGCGGTTGTATTACGATTTATGAAGGAAATGAATATAGATAACACTGATAATCTAAATGTTAATGGAGGTTCGATAGCGATGGGTCATCCATTAGGCGCAACTGGATCCATGTTAATGGGAACGTTATTAGATGAATTAGAATATCGAGACCTAACGGTAGGATTAGTAACCCTATGTGTTGCTGGTGGTATGGGTATTGCTACGGTTATAGAGCGAGTATAATTAAAGATTTTATAATGGCATTTATATACAATAAAGATGACAATAATATTGTAACCCTTACAATGGATACGGCTAATAAATCTGTTAATCTAATTAATGAAGATTTTTATAAATCTTTGCTTGAAAATGTAATGAAACTTGAAAAAGAATCAAATTTAAAGGGAGTCATTCTTGCTTCAGCTAAAAAAACATTTCTCGCAGGGGCAGACCTTGACATGCTATATAATATTAATGCAGCTAAGACATGCTATGATATAGTGGAGTCGGGCAAAGCAGTAATGAGGAGGTTTGAGCTTATAGGTAAGCCTATTGTTGCAGTAATGAATGGAACCGCGCTAGGAGGCGGTATGGAGCTTGCTTTGTGTTGTCACTATAGGATTGCGGTTAACAATTCAAAATCTAAATTTGGATTTCCTGAGGTCAATCTTGGAATTCTACCTGGTGGGGGAGGAGTTGCACGACTTCCTCGCCTCATTGGATTAGAATCATCTTTGCCGTTATTATTAGAAGGCAGGCAGCTTAATGCAGTTCAGGCACAGAGCAAAGGTCTTATAAATGAATTAGCCTCCAATGAAGAAGAAATGCTTTCAAAAGCTATATCGTGGATTGATTCAAATCCCAACTATGAGCAACCTTGGGATCAAAAATCTTTTAAATTCCCTGGAGGCAATGCGCATCATCCAAAAAATGCCCAAATGATTGCTGTGGCTCCAGCAGTATTAAGAAAAAAGACCCGCGGTAATTTTCCTGCACCAGAAGCAATATTAAGCGCAGTAATTGAAGGCTCTTTAGTTGATTTTGAAACCGCGTCTAGGATTGAATCAAGATTTTTTGTTCAATTATCTAATGGAAAAGTCTCAAAGAATATAATGAATGCAACTTGGTTTCAAATGAACGCATTGAATTCTGGAGTCAGTAGGCCCAAAGATATTTCATTAACTTCAACGTCAAAGGTGGGAGTTCTCGGATCGGGGCTGATGGGGCATGGAATTGCATATGCGTCTGCCATGGCAGGGATGGAAGTGGTAATGACAGATGTTAATCAAGAAAGTGCAAACAATGGTTTGAAGCGCATTCGTAATATTCTTGAAAGCGCTCAAAAGCGCGGATTGATCGATCAAGAAAAAATGGATGCCGCCTTACAAAGAATTACACCAACCAATGATAATAAACTACTAAAGGGATGCGATTTAATTATTGAAGCAGTTTTTGAAGATAGAGATTTAAAAGCAAAGGTTACTGCTAAAGCTGAAAAGCATCTTGTGGAAAATGGGGTATTTGCATCCAATACATCCTCGATACCCATTACAAGCTTAGCTGAGCAATCTGCTTCGCCAGAAAAATTCATAGGTATTCATTTTTTCTCCCCTGTACATAAAATGAAACTTGTTGAGATTATTAAAGGAAAAATGACTTCACCTCAAACGCTTGCGAAAGCCTTTGATTATGTATTAAAAATAAAGAAAATACCGATAGTAGTAAATGATAGTAGAGGATTTTACACGTCACGCGTTTTTGAACGATATACAGGGGAGGGTATGACGCTTTTGACAGAGGGTAATTCTGCAAAAAATATTGAATCAGCTGGAAAACAAGCAGGTTTCCCTGTGGGCCCGCTTGCAGTTATTGATGAAATAAGCATAGGTCTAGCTGCCCATATTCGCGACCAATCCTGGAAAGACTTAAAAGCTGAAGGAAAAGAGATTGAAGCGGGACCATGGGATGGTGTTATTGATTTTATGACCAAGGAGGTAAACCGTACAGGTAGAGCAGGGCATGGAGGATTCTATGAATACCCAAATAATGAAGAAAAATACCTTTGGCCCGAACTAGAAAAACATTTTCCATTATCTGAAAATCCACTTTCCCAACAGGAAATGATTGATCGTTTTCATTTTATACAAGCCATTGAAACTGTTCGGTGTTATGAAGAAGGTGTGTTGACCTCGGTAGCTGATGCTAATATTGGCAGTATTTTTGGATGGGGCTTCCCTTTATTTAAAGGCGGGACTCTTCAATTTATTAATGATTATGGATTAAAGCAGTTTAGAGTTCGCGCTAGAGATTTAAGTAAACAATACGGAAAGAGGTTTTCCCCTCCTAAATTAATTGATCAAATGATTGAAAAAGGGCAAACTTTTTAATGAAAAAAATTATTTTAGATCGAGACTTTATAGGAAAACAATACCCCACCATTACCTTTGATGTTGAACTTCAAACTGTACTTTTATTTGCCAAGGCCACCGGGCAAGATGATCCCATTTATTTTGATAATGAAGCAGCTAAAGAGAGCGGTTTTCCAGCTATCCCAGCTCCGCCAACCTTTTTAATAGTAGTCGCCATGAAACAAGATAATCCATATCTATATTTAACAGATCTTAATGTCCCAATTGGTAGGATTTTACACGCAAAAGAGGAATATAATTATTTTAATCCCATCTATGTAGGTGACCAATTACATATGGATAGTAAAATCGATAATATTTTTGACAAAAAGAATGGAGCTCTGCAATTCATATCTTTTTTATCAATTTATACAAATCAAAACAATACAAAGGTTGCAGAATCGATTTCAACATTGGTGGTAAGATGACTAGCTGGGATTATTTAAGACTTGAAATTGGCGATGCAATCCCAACGCTTGAATTAAATAAAATATCAAGATCTTCTCTAGCATTATATTCTGATGCTTCGGGGGATTATAATCCAATACATACCGATATAGAGTTTGCTAAAAAATCTGGCCTTCCAGATGTTATTGCTCATGGAATGCTTGTCATGTCTTACCTTGGCAGAGCGTTGACAAATGCATTTCCACATACATCTTTAACTAATTTCTCATCTCAATTTGTTTCAATGACACAAATAAACGATAGATTATTTTGTTCAGGTAAAATTACTAAGAAAGAAAAAGATTCTAATAATGACACAATTCTTACTATTTCATTGCGGGTATTAAATAAATCAGGTGAGAAACGAATCACCGGTAAAGCTACTATTTTGATTAAATCATGAGTTAGGATAAATAATTATGCAATTCAACGAAGAACACATAGCCCTAATGAAGACCGTCCGCGACTTTGCTGTTAATGAAATTCACCCGAATATTGAAGAATGGGAAAGGTCTGGAATGTTTCCTGCGCACTCATTATTTAAAAAGCTAGGATCGCTTGATCTGCTTGGAATTACTAAAAGCAAAGAATTTGGAGGTATGGGACTTGACTATAGCTATGGATTGGCTTTTGCAGAAGCTTTAGGGCATGCCTGGGATTTAGGGGTTATTACTGCGATAGGCGTGCACACGGATATGGCGACACCTGCCATTGATCGATTTGGCTCAACAGAATTAAAAGAAGAATTTTTATCTCCTGCCATTACAGGAGAATATATAGGAGCTCTTGCAGTTAGTGAAGTTGGAGGAGGTTCAGATGTTGCAGCGCTGAAAACGTCCGCCCGTAAGGATGGCGATGATTATATTATTGATGGTCAGAAAATGTGGATCACAAATGCAAAGCAAGCTGATTTCTTTTGCACTCTAGTAAATACTAGCAATGAGGATCCTCATAATAATAAATCATTGATTGTCATCCCAGCCTCAATTAAAGGGTTAACAGTTGGTGACAAAATAGAAAAACTTGGACAACACACATCGGATACAGCACCTGTCTATTTTGATAATGTTCGGGTTCCGCAGCGTTATCGCATAGGCGATGAAGGCAAGGGATTTAAAATACAGATGCAGCAGTTTCAAGAAGAAAGAATATTTCTCTCTGCTAGTGTTCTTATCGTGCTTGAGCAATGTATTGCAAAGACTATTGAATATTGTCAAGATCGACAAGCGTTTGGGAAAACAATTATTGAAAATCAATCTATACAATTTAGATTAGCAGAATTACAAACTGAAGTCGAAGCCCTTAGGTCTCTTATATATCGGGCCGCTGATGATTTTATTTTAGGAAAAGATATGACATATCTAGCATCGATGGCGAAACTAAAAAGCGGGAGACTTACCAGAGAGGTTTCTGATGCCTGTCTCCAATATTGGGGAGGCATGGGATTCTCTTGGGAAAATCCAGCATCTAAAATATATCGAGATGGTAGGGTTGCCTCAATCGCAGGAGGAACTGATGAAGTTATGCTTCAAATCATTTGCAAGAAAATGGAGATTGCATGAGCTCTAATTTTAAAGCGTTTGTAGTAAGAGAAGATGGTGATGGTCTCTTTTTTAATGCGATTGAAAATAGAAGCATTGATGATTTACCCAAAGGTGATTTGACTATTAAGGTTGCTTATTCTTCAATCAATTATAAAGATGCATTGTCCGCTTCGGGAAATAAGGGAGTAACTAAAAATTATCCCCATACTCCAGGTATAGATGCAGCAGGGATAGTAGTAGAGTCGGCTGGCTCTGAATTTTCATCTGGAGATAAAGTTATTGTGACGGGTTATGATTTGGGAATGAATACTTCCGGTGGTTTTTCTGAATATATTCGCGTTCCAAGTAAATGGGCAATACAATTACCCCAATCACTTTCTCTTAAAGAGTCAATGGCCCTGGGAACCGGCGGGTTAACCGCTGGCTTATGTATTAACCTGCTTCATAATAAAAATGGCATTACCAATAAGAAAGCAATAGTAACGGGAGCAACCGGTGGGGTAGGTTGTATCGCGGTTCAACTTTTATCAAAACTTGGAGCGGAGGTAACGGCTGTAACTGGGAAAAAAAATTCAACATCCTTCCTTAATTCCTTAGGCGCTAATACGGTAATTACGCGCGCTGAATTAGATCAGCAATTTCGTAAACCATTATCAAAAGGTCTATACGATATAGGTATTGATGTAGTTGGCGGTAACACGTTATCAGGCTTGCTTACATGCTTAAATCGCGAAGGGACTATAGCGTGCTGTGGAAATGTTGGTGGTGCAACATTTGAAACCAATGTCTTTCCTTTTATTTTAAGAGGGAACAGTTTGCTAGGAGTTGATTCTGCAGAGAGAAATATTGAAGAAAAAGAATGGCTATGGAATCAATTATCAAGTGAATGGAAAATTGATGATATAGACCAATATAGCCGAACTGTAAGCTTGAACGATTTAGATTCTGAAATAAAAAAGATACTAGAAGGAGGTCAAACTGGTCGGGTAATTGTTAAAACCGAATAGATTAGAATTTTGCATTAAACTTTAAAGTAAACTGCCTACCAAGCTTGGGCCCACCTATGATTTCCCTGTGAACATCATCATTCATATTATTAACATTAAATAATAAATCATATTTATCATTAAATCGATAACCAAGCATCCCATCAAAAACCAAATAGCTTTCAATTTTGCCATAATGCACACCAGCTGCCCAATCAAATTCGGGTATATACCTCGCACCAATATTACCAAATAATCCCTTTTTAGCAATGTATGCTAATTTTCCATTTAATTTAAATTTTGGAGCATTTACTGGATCATAGTCTCGCGTAAGCGGGTTGTAGAATTTATCCTTCCCAATAAACGAGACATTTACATCTAAGGTGATATTTTTTGATAAGAATGCATAAACACTAGCATCCATTCCCCATAGATTTACTTTTCCATAATTAATATTTGTAAGAATAAGCGGGGGAGATATTGGCCATTGATCATCGGTAAGGTATGCGCCAAGCGTATCTCCGTTTTGATCTATATCCATCCAAGATCCCTGTCTTTGCGCTTGGGACAGATTCCAGAAATTGGTATAGGTACCATTAACTGCATCAGTTAGGATAGTCATATTCACAATATCAGTCCACTCAGAGCTTCCATATGGAATATACCTACTTCCAATAATACCATCTCCGCCATCAGCCCAATTGCTTTGCTCCATCGCAGGTACAACACCCATAATTACAGGGTCAGGGTTATCTACTCCATAAAACCCGTTCTTAGATGTATCAAGAAGGACTGGTGTGATCCAGGTCAGGTCACTTACGAAGCTTGAATAGGTACTATTATATAGATCAAGGGTTAATCTAAACTTATCCGAAACAATTCCAGAATAACCAAGTTCGTACGTCCAAACAGTTTCTGATTCAATTTCATTGATGCGCGTATAGTCTTCAGGCCTTACTTCCCATCCGGGCCTTCCAAGCACAGCTGGAATCCACATCATAGATCCTTCAGGTATGGGGGCTAACTGAAATTCTGTTTTGGAATTTGCTCGAACGTCCCAATACATCAAATTATCTGATGAGTCTCTAAAAAATGTATAGCCATCATCATTACCCCGCGCCATAACTGAAAAGATGCTATACTGAGCCGCTTTTACATCTAAATATAATCCTTGAGAACTGGGTGTGTTAAAAGCTTTTGCAGCGGTAAGGCGTACTGTGTGATTATCATCAGGCTTATAAAGTAGACCGATTTTTGGTGATGCCTGAGGGATATATTTCAATGTACTTCCATCCAATGGGTCATTCAAAAATGTTAATCCATTTTTATCATCAATAAGTCCGCTATGTAAATCAATCCTTCCCGCAAGGATAAGCTCAAAATAGGTGTTTAATTTTGTTTGGGTTTGTGCATATACACCAAATTCATTGGTTACAAATAGCTCATCCCATTCATCAACTTCTCCATCCTTATCATTATCAACACCATCGCGCCCATAGCTTTTTGGTGCTCTTCCACCCGTACCATCCGGTAGAATAGTACCATAGGTTTCAGGCATTGTGCGTTGATAGTCTCCACCCCAGATGAATTGGGTATTCATTAAATTTTTAAATTCTGTTGAGTGTTGGAATTGAAAGTGGAAAAAAGTGGATCGATCTACTACGATCTCACCAGTCCTTAAGTTGCGCGTATTTCCTGAGTTGCTCGTATTTAAATATGCTTGCGCAAACCAGTTCTTGTAGATCCAGCGGCCTTGATAAAAATTATAGATCCAATCATTGGCCAAATATCGTCCAATGCCCGTAATATTGATATTGGTTGCTCGCGCATGTCCAAAATTCAAACTTACAAAATGATCTTTAGAAAAATCGTAATCCATTCGCAGATCTAAGCGTTGATTGCTTATATCAAAATTTGGCAGGTCATTAATCCCATCCAGGTTCACATCATTAAGGATATTATCTTTTCCAAAATAGGTGGTATCAAATTTTCCATCGCCATCACGATCAACTTTAATATCCCAGCCATCCCAAATTGCGCGCCCATCATCAAAAAGATCATCTAAATCATCTCCGTCTAAACCATCTTCTCTCCACTGACGGTAATGTTCTTTCTTTTCATCAGCTTCTATATATTCCCAGTCATGCGCTGTAAAGCGTACAGCGGACATCTTATAACTAAAATTATTCATCTTACCAGCATGGCGCACCTGCATCTTATTGAACTCTCTTGTTCCTGTCGTAT